>ERZ778027.218-NODE-218-length-165298-cov-15.880183_pt1 | contig 165298 bp, 149 predicted proteins | sample MGYA00375757_ERZ778027 | MGnify/ENA primary metagenome ERZ778027 (study PRJEB29350, sample SAMN05389817) | bioreactor metagenome | isolation source: Ammonium sulfate bioreactor | place: South Africa: University of Cape Town | collected 2014-02-18 ...
GCGCATCGAGATAATCCTCGACGCACAGCATCGACGGCGTGTTGATGGTCTCGCCCTCGAAAATGCCGCCTATGAGCTTGCCGCCTTTTGTCATGCGGAAGATTTTCGGCATCGGCCATGGCGGGGTGTAGCTCTCAAGCCGCGCCACAGCGCGCGGGCTGAGGATCAGCATGCCGTGGGAGCCCTCTCCGCCGAGCGCCTTCTGCCAGGAGAAGGTCACGACATCGAGCTTGGCCCAGTCGAGCGGCTGGGCAAATGCGGCCGACGTCGCGTCGCAGATGGTCAGACCTTCGCGGTTTGCCTTGATCCAGTCGGCGTTCGGCACGCGCACGCCCGAGGTCGTGCCGTTCCAGGTGAAAACGATATCGGACGCTTGATCGACCCTGGAAAGATCGGGCAGTTCGCCATAGTCCGCCTTCAGCGTCGTGACGTCCTTGAGCTTCAACTGCTTGACGACATCGGTGACCCAGCCTTCACCGAAGGATTCCCAGGCGATCATGGTGACGGGTCGCGCGCCGAGCAGCGACCACAGCGCCATCTCGACGGCACCCGTATCGGACGCCGGCACGATGCCGATTTTGTAGTCGGCCGGAATCTCCAGAACTTCGCGCGTCAGCTCGATCGCGAGCTTGAGCTTTGCCTTGCCGATCTTCGCGCGGTGCGAACGGCCGAGGGCTGCGTCCTTGAGATTTTGTGGGGTCCAGCCGGGGCGCTTGGCGCAGGGGCCGGAAGAGAAATGCGGCACGGTCGGCCGCGAAGCGGGCTTCGCAACGGTCATGATCTATCCTTCCAGATAGCAAGCCTCCCGTTGGGGGGAGGTGTCCCGCCGCTGGGGATATGGGAATCACCCGCTTTCGTCAAGGATATTCCGAACCGCGACTGCCAAGAGACCAAAGGCAGGACCGATTGCCTAAGGGATTGCCTAAGGGTGGCGAAAGATCGGAACGCTTCCGCATTGCTATTCGGACGTACGGAGCGGACATCGGCCCGGGACCCGCCACGCGCCATGGACCACCAGTCTTTAGCCTAAATGCGAGGTCTGAATTATTCGATCTGCAATGCGCTAGTTACCGACGCGGCCAGGATAGCCGGGTGCATTGGGATCATCGCCAGGCAAACCGCTCGGCGACGCACCGGTACCGATGTGTCCGGGCGCGGACGTATTGGGAACACCGGATTGGTTGCCCGTTCCCATGCCTGTCGCACCTTGCTGCCCGTTCAGACCCACGCCGGGGGCGGTCGTCGAGGCACCGCCGGGCGCCGATTGAATGCCGGCCGAACCCGAGTTCTGAGTATTCACCGAGCCTGCGCTCGGCATCCCTGCGGATCCGCCCCCGGTCACACTCGGTCCGCCAATACCCGCGCCATAGGCGCTCAATGCGAGCAAACTGATGACGGTTGCGGTGACGACCGCGGAGAAAGTCAGTCGGGATTGCATGCGTTGCTCCATCTCTATGGATGGAATCAACGGGCGGCATTCACCGCCGTTCCAGTTCCCCCTGCGGCAAAAACAAACACAGTCCGGAGAACGCGCGCGGGGAACCTTGTCGGACGGGACGTCCCGCCTACACCCTCGCTAATCAATGATCGCCGGCGTTGCTTCGAAGGCAAGATCGAAGCGCCCTCGTGCGCCCGTTCGCGATCAGAACTTGTAGCCCAGACCGACGCGCGCGCTGTTGATGTTCGATTCGATCGTCGACGTCACGCGCTGATACTCATATTCGGCGCGAAGAAACAGACCGGCCATCAACATCACATCCACGCCGACACCAGCGGAATAGCCGTAGACGAGGTTGGTCTTTGTGACGCTCGTCTGCAAGTTCGGCAAAGCCACGTACGGTTTCGGAGTCGCGTCAACGCTCCGGTCGACGGTCTGGCTACCCATGCCGCCGCCAATGAACGCATAAGGCAGGAAACAGCCAATGACATAGCCCGCGCGCAATCGGGCTGAACCGAAATCCGTCGAACGGATCGTCGCGTTGGACGTCGCGGTCATGGTCGGGATTCCCCCCGCCGGGGAATAGCCGGTCGACGATGTAACGGCGTTCAGACCGCTGTGAATGTAGTTGCCCTCGATACCGACAACCACATCGTCCCACTGCGAGTTGTAGCCGAAGAAAGCGCCCCACCCCGTATCATTCGCCGAAGCCGAGCCGAGCGGTTGCCATGGGTAGGTACCTCCGGCCGCCGGCAATACTGTGCTTTGAAGATCGCTGTTCAACGACGGAGACGGTTTGGAAGTTACCGAACCGTAGCTCGCCTGCCCGCCGATGTAATAGCCCTGCCATACCGTGCGAACGGTGCTGAGCCCCTCCGGCAGCGATCCGCGCAGAACCGGAAGATCGGGCATGTCGGCGGCATGCGCGCCCTGCGCCGCCCCGAAGATGACTGCCGCTACTAGAAGTCTACGCATTGCAACGCTCCATCGACACAGCTTGGTTAACTGCAATCATCGCCTGTTAACCTTAATCAATCGTTGTCGCGCGAGGCGATAGACGCACATTTGACGCGTTGTCGATCGCACATCCCACAAACAAAACGGCGCGGACAACGCCCGCGCCGTTAAGAGGTATTCAGAAAAAGCGGGCTCAGCCCTTGGTGATCAGCGGCGGCGGCGCATAGACCGGCGGGCTGTTGAGATCCCAACGCATACCGAATCTCACGTCCTGTGACGTGATGTCGTGGAATTGCATCGGATTATAGACGCTGTTCGTTCCGTCGAAAGTCCGAAGATCGCCGGTAACTCCGTTACCGAGATTGACGTAGCGATACGACATCTCGAGCGTCAGGTTGTTAGTGACCTTGTAAGCGAGGCCCGCATGAAGCGCCCAGGCGAAATTCCACTTTGATGCATTGTCACCATAGGCCAGGCTCGGTCCGATACCTCCACCAGCCAGCGAGCCAACACCCTGATCAACAAAATTAGAGATCGTGTTGCGCGACATGCCGACGCCGGCGCCGATGAACGGGGTGACGCAATACCAAGTGCCTAGATCGACATAGCCGTTGGCGAGGAACAGCCATTCCGATTTGCTGCCCGTGTAGGTATCGGAGCCGAAGCCCGGCGTACCGCCGTTGTCGAACGTGATGATGTCGAGTCCGTGGAAGTTCGACTTGCCACGGTATTCACCTGTGATGTCGCCGCGGAGCCAATTGTTGAACTGATAGCCAACGCCGATACCGTAGATGCCTGCGCTGTCGAATCCCGTGCGCTGGTTGAGCGACGTCAACGTACTGTAGAGAGCGTTGTCGAGCTTCTTGACGCTCTGGCTGCTCATGCCGATGTCGCCACGCAGATACCAGCCGCCGAAATCCGCGGCCGGCGGCGGAGCATACGGCGGGGGCGCGAGAGGCATGTCGGCGGCGAAGGCGGCCGATGACAACAGTGATGCCGCTCCGGCGGCAATGAGAAATCTAACTCTACGCATCAGCTTCGTCCCTTTGTCCGATGAGGCGGCGAAGGCCCCCACTCCCGAAATCGGACGGACGATGACACCAAATGCTTAAGCGCCGCTTAACCCTAATTTTTAAGGTTGATATTCGGTGCAAATCGTCGGGCAAGCAAAAGTGTTCGCGACACAAATCGCCTCGACGCTGCCACAGATGCTAACAGTTCGTTGACGAAGGAACCGCGATTACGCGCGTGGGATTTTCGGCATCTTCGGCAGGAACATCGCAAGCAAGCCGATCGCCGGCAGAAACGCGCAGATCTGATAGACGAACTCGATCCCCTTCGCGTCCGCGACCTCCCCGAGAATCGCTGCACCTATACCCGCTGCGCCAAACGCGAAACCGAAGAACATTCCCGAGATCATGCCGAACCGGTGCGGCATCAGTTCCTGCGCGAAGACGATGATCGCCGGCATCGCCGACGAGATGATGAGGCCGATGATCACGCTCAACGCCACGGTGCCAGGAAGATTCGCAAACGGCAGCAGCAGCGTGAAAGGCAGCACGCCGAGGATCGACAACCAGATCACATAGCGCCGTCCGAAGCGATCACCGAGCGGGCCGCCGAAATAGACGCCGACGGCCACCGCACCGAGAAACACGAACAGCAACAGTTGCGAGGTCTGCGTCGAGACGTGAAACTTCTCGATCAGATAGAAGGTGTAATAGCTCGTGAGACTCGACATGTAGATGAATTTCGAGAACACCAACACGATCAGGATCGCCAGCGCGACCGCGGTGCGCGTGGCCGTGGGCGCCTCCGGCGAGCGAGCCGGCTTGGCGCTCCGGCGTGGCGCAATCCGAGGCTTGTACCAGCGGCCGATCTGAAACAGCAGAACGATCGCGACGAAGGCGATCGATGAAAACCAGGCGATGCTGGGCTGCCCGAACGGCACGATGATCAGCGCGGCCAGCACCGGTCCCATCGCCGCGCCGAAATTCCCGCCGACTTGAAAAACCGATTGCGCGAATCCGTAGCGGCCGCCCGAGGCCATTCGCGCGATGCGCGCGGACTCCGGATGGAACACCGCCGATCCCAGACCGATGAGCCCCGCGGAGATCAGGATCATTCCGTAGACGTGCGCCACGCTGAGCAACAGCAGTCCGACGAAAGTAGAGCCCATGCCGATGGCGAGTGAAAACGGCTGCGCTTTCCTGTCGGTGACATACCCGACTACGGGCTGCAGCAGCGATGCGGTCACCTGAAATGCCAATGTGATCATGCCGATCTGGGCGAAGTCGAGCGCGTAGTTTTCCTTCAGGATCGGATAGACCGAGGGAATCAGCGACTGCATCGTATCGTTGAGAAAATGCGAAAAGCTGATGCCGCCGAGCACGAGATAAGCGGGACCGGCGCTCGCCTGTTCGGTAGCCGTGGGAACCACGACCGGCGCGACCAGTGTTTCCTCAGAAGCGATGATGGACTTGTCCACGACAGATTCCGGATTGTTAGGAGCGCCGCCTGTTACGACGCAAGCCCCCGGCCAACCAGCGATAATTAATTATAGCAGGGATGCACCGGCAAGTGCTCGCGGGGTCGGAACAGCGACTAAGACTATCGACGGGTTCACGCCGCTGCCGGACCGCCAAGCGCTGAAACGATCGTGTCTACGACTTCCTCGACCAGAATACGGTCGTCGCCCTCACCCATCACGCGGATCACCGGCTCGGTTCCGGACGAACGAACCAGCAGACGGCCGTGGCCGTTGAGGCGCTTCTCGCCCGCGGTAATCGCCGACTTGACCTCGGCACGATCCAATGGCTTGCCGCTGCGATAGCGGAAGTTCTTCAGGATCTGCGGCAGCGGCTCGAACTTGTGGCAGACCTCGGAGACCGGGCGGCCAAGCTTCTGCACCACGGCGAGCACCTGAAGCGCCGACACAAAGCCGTCTCCGGTGGTCGCATAATCCGACAGGATGATATGGCCCGATTGCTCGCCGCCGAGATTGTAGCCGTGCTTCAGCATCTGCTCGAGCACGTAACGGTCGCCAACCGGCGTCCGCACCAGCGACAAATCATGTCCCTCAAGGAACCGCTCGAGACCGAGATTCGACATCACGGTAGCCACGATCCCGGGTTTGGTCAGCCGACCGTCTTCCTTCCAGCTCTGCGCGATCACGGCGAGAAGCTGATCGCCATCGACCACATGGCCGCGCTCATCGACGATGATGACCCGATCGGCGTCGCCATCGAGCGCAATGCCGATATCGCCGCGCATCTCGCGAACCTTGCGGCACAGCGCCTCCGGCGCGGTGGAGCCGCATTCCTTGTTGATGTTGAAGCCGTCGGGCTCGACACCGATCGGAATGACGTCCGCGCCCAGTTCCCACAACGCCTCCGGCACGACCTTGTAGGCGGCGCCGTTGGCGCAATCGATCACCACCCGCAACCCGTCGAGGCTGAGTTCGCGCGGCAGTGTGCGTTTGGCAAATTCGATGTAGCGATCATGCACGCCGTCGATGCGACGAGCCCGGCCAAGGCTTGTACTCTCCGCCAGTTTCCTGTCGAGATTTTCGTCGAGCAATTGCTCGATCCGTTTTTCGACCTCGTCGGACAGCTTGAAGCCCCGAGGTCCGAACATCTTGATCCCGTTATCCTCGAATAGATTGTGGGAGGCGGAGATCATGACGCCGAGATCGGCGCGCATCGACTTGGTGAGCATGGCGACGGCGGGGGTCGGCATCGGGCCGAGCAGCAGCACGTCCATCCCGACCGAGGTGAAACCCGCAACGAGCGCGTACTCGATCATGTAGCCGGACAGCCGGGTATCTTTTCCTATCACGACGCGGTGGCGGTACTCGCCACGCTGGAACACCAGCCCGGCCGCCTGCCCGACCTTCATCGCCAATTCCGGCGTGATCAGGCCGTTGGCACGGCCACGAATGCCGTCGGTTCCAAAATACTTGCGGCTCATCCTACCCCCCACGACGGCCTCAAACCGCACGCCGCCTTGAAGCTGGTCCGCCGAATCGTTGGACGACAAGCATAGCGCGAAGCCGCTTATAACGCCCAGATAGCTAAAACGACTTCAAAAAATATAATGAATCGTTACCGCCATATCGCGACAAAAATCACGGTTTCCCCTGGAAAAGATGCATTAATCCTCAATGGCGAGGTGCGATCCCACCGCCCGCGCGTTTCAGTGACGCCCGGCTTTATCTTTTGCGGGCTTGGCGGGCGCCGGCTGGGTTACGCTTACCGGGTCGGAACCGGGAAAGGATTCCCTCAGGCCACGATCGAGTTCCTCGTCCAGCTCCTTTTTGGTCTTTGTCTTTTTCTTCTGGTCGTTCTTGTCAACGTGACCGCTCATCGTGCCTTCTCCTGGGTAATCGATATAACGGTCCGCGCCGTGTTCCGTTCCTCCTCTGAGGCAGGCCGGGTTTTACGGACCCACCATCCAATGCTAGGTGATTTTCCAGGGTCTGACGGCCGCGCCCAATCGGCGCCCGCGCCGATGAACAGCATCGAGCTTGCGTTGCGCGCAGCGAATACATGACCAGCCGGACATGCCAATGCATCGCATCACCTGTATCGAGGATTTGCGTGAGGTCCACAGGCGCCGCGTGCCAAAGGCATTCTTCGACTATGTCGATTGCGGCTCCTATTCCGAACAAACATATCGAGCGAACCGGGACGATCTGCAGGCCATCAAGTTTCGCCAGCGGATCCTGGTCGATATTTCCAGGCGCGATTTCGCGACCACGATCCTTGGCGAAAAGGCAAGCCTGCCGCTGATCCTGGCGCCGGTGGGCTCGACCGGCATGCAATATAGCGACGGCGAGATCCATGCCTGCCGCGCCGCCCAGGCCGCGGGCATTCCGTATACGTTGAGCACGATGTCGATCAATTCGATCGAGGACGTGGCGGAAAGCGTCGAGAAGCCGTTCTGGTTTCAGCTCTACGTCATGAAGGATCGCGGCTTCGTTCGGGAATTGATCCAGCGCGCCATGGCGGCGAAATGCAGCGCGCTGGTGCTGACGGTGGACCTGCAGGTGCTCGGCCAGCGTCATCAGGACATCAAGAACGGCCTGTCGGTGCCGCCGCAACTGTTCAGCCTTTCCAACATGCTCGACTTCATACGCAAGCCATCGTGGCTGATCGGGACGTTGCGCGCGAAGCGCCGGAATTTCGGCAACATCGCGGGCCACGTCAAAGGTGTCGACGATCTCGGATCAGTCGCGGGCTGGGTCGCCGGGCAGTTCGATCCGACGCTGAACTGGAAAGACGTCGACTGGATCCGCAGCGTCTGGCCTGGCAAGCTCGTCCTCAAGGGCATTCTCGACGTCGAGGACGCGAAGGAAGCGGCGAAGACCGGCGCGGAAGCGCTGGTGGTCTCCAATCATGGCGGCCGTCAGCTTGACGGCGCGCAATCCTCTATTGAGGTGCTGCCGAGCATCGTCGATGCCGTCGGATCGACAATAGAAATCATGTTCGACGGTGGCATCCGATCGGGCCAGGACGTGATGCGCGCGCTCGCGCTCGGCGCAAGATCCTGCATGATCGGCCGCGCCTACGTCTACGGCCTCGGTGCGTTCGGCGGCCCCGGCGTCACCAAGGCGCTCGACATCATCGCCAATGAACTCAGCGTGACCATGGGTCTGTGCGGCGTCAACACGATCGCCGACATCGACCGCCGCGTGCTGGCAATTTGACCGCCTAGAGCCTTTCCGCTTCTGATGGAATCAGAAGCGGAGCCCTATGTTTTTGATTTGACGCGTTTTCTTTACGCGAACCGGTAGCCACTTCGCTTGAAAACGCTCTAAAAGCTGACCCGCCTCCTTTTCGAGGCTGGCGCCGCCGCGCATCAAAACCGCGCGACGGATCGGCGCTCAGCCCCAGCCAAGCGCCAGCGCGATGCGGTAGGTGACGAAGGCGGCGAAATAGGCCAGCGCCAGCATGTAGAAGAATGTAATGAGCATCCAGCGCCAGCCGCCGGTCTCGCGCTTGATGACGGCCAGCGTCGAGGCGCATTGGGGGGCGAAGACGTACCAGGCCAGGAACGCCAGCGCGGTCGCAAGACTCCATTGTCCGGCCAGCATATGACCGACCTGATCGGCCGCCTCCTTGCCACCCTCGATGGCATAGACGGTGCCGAGCGAGGCCACCGCCACCTCGCGCGCCGCCATCCCAGGAATCAGCGCAACACCGATCTGCCAGTTGAAGCCGATCGGCGCCAGAACCGGTTCGATCCAGCGGCCGATCATGGCTGCAAGACTGAAGTCGATTGCGGGTTCGGTGGCGCCCGCCGGCGGACGCGGGAACGACGCCAGGAACCAGATCACGACCATCATGGCAAAGATCGTGGTGCCGGCGCGCTTCAGAAACGCCATTGCGCGCTGATAGAGATTCATCAGCACGCTGCGCAATTGCGGCAGTTTGTAATCCGGCAGTTCCAGCATGAAAGGCGGCGTCGCGCTGTCGCGCCAGAAAAAGCGGTTCGCCACGAAGGACACCGCGAGCGCGCTGAAGATACCGACCGCATAGAGCCCGAACATCACGAGCCCCTGCAATCCAAGCACCCCGAACACCGGCCTGTTCGGTATGAAGGCGGCGATGATCAGCGTATAGACAGGAATGCGCGCCGAGCAGGTCATCAGCGGCGCGACCATGATGGTGGTCAGCCGATCGCGCTTGTTATCGATCACCCGCGTCGCCATGATGCCCGGAATCGCGCAGGCGAAACTCGACAGCAACGGAATGAAGGCGCGGCCATGCAATCCGGCGCCGCCCATGATGCGATCCATCAGGAAAGCTGCGCGCGCCATGTAGCCGAGGTCTTCCAGCAGCAGAATGAACAGAAACAGGATGAGGATCTGCGGCAGGAACACGATCACGCTGCCGACACCTGCGATCACGCCGTTCTGGATGAAGCTCTGCAGCAATCCTTCCGGCAGCACGGTCGCGGAGTACACGCCGACCACGTCGAAACCTTCCTTGATGAGGTCCATCACCGGTTCAGCCCAGGCGAACACCGCCTGAAACATCACGAACAGCAGCAGCAGCAGTGCGATCATGCCCCACACGGGATGCAGCAGCACCGAGTCAACGCGCGTGGTCCACGTATCGGGCTTTGTCGGCTCGCTGACCGAGGCGCGGATCACGCGATCGGCCTCGCGCTGCGCCGTCCGCAAATCGGATACAGCCGGCGTCGTCCAATCGCTTGCGACAATGGCTTCGACGGGCTTGCCGGCAATCCCGTCGATATGCCGCAGCAGATCGTCGATGCCGCCGCGCCGCACGGCGGTGGAGGTCACCACCGGTACACCGAGTTCGGCGGAGAGCTTGTCGAGATGGATATCGACCCCTCGCCGCCGCGCGATGTCGATCATGTTCAACACCAGCAGCATCGGCCGGTGCACGCGCTTCAATTCGATCACGAGACGCAACGCCACACGAAGATTTGTGGCGTCGGCCACGCAGAGCAGGAAGTCGGGCGGGCTTTCGCTCGCGAGCTTGCCGAGAATGACGTCGCGGGCGATTTCCTCGTCCGGGCTGCGGCCCCGCAAGGAATAGGTTCCCGGCAGGTCGATCAGGTTGACCCGGTGGCCGGATGCGGTTTGCAAAAACCCGGACTTTCTTTCCACCGTGACGCCGGCGTAGTTCGCTACCCGTTGCCGGCTGCCGGTGAGCGCATTGAACAAGGCGGTCTTGCCGCTGTTCGGCGTTCCAATCAGGGCGATTCGCCAATCGTTCGTGTCGATAACGGTCATGCGGTCGATTTCGCTGCCCGGTCGTGAGCACCGACCATCACCGCCATGGCTTCACGCCGGCGCAACGCGATCGTCGTGCCGTTGACGCGGACCGCAATCGGATCCCGGCCGATCGGCCCCTCATGCAGAATCTGCACCGACACGCCTTCGACGATTCCAAGTTCGAGCAGACGCCGCTCGATTTCCATCGCCGACACCCCAAGATGATCGCCGTCGACCATGATCGCACTGACCCGGCCGCTAAAGCCGCGTTGGGCAAGGCCCAGCGGCGTGGTTTCCGCGGGGTCAGGGGTACTGGTTTCAAAATCGGACATAATGGTCGCTTCAGGATGACACTCTACCAACTGGATCATGCTTTCATGGGGGTCAAGACAAAGAGCGTTGATTGGCCGCCAGATTAGAACGGTTAAAAAATCCGGGCGCGAAACTCAAGTCGCCGAATGAGGGCAGAGATCGGCCTCGACCAGAGCGCGCAATTCCGGCGTCACCACCGGACGCCGCCCGAACCACAGTTCAAATCCGCGCACCGCCTGATGCAGCAGCATTCCGAGACCGTCGGCGGTCCTGAGACCGCGCACCTTCGCCGCCGCGAGCAGCGGCGTTTCCAGCGGAACATAGACCAGGTCGGCGACCACCGCGTCCGGTGGCAGCAGCGGTAGTTCGACATTCAGCGGAGGCTGCCCCGCCATGCCGAGCGAGGTGGTATTCACGAGCAGCCCAACGCGCGGCAGCACCTCGCCCAGCCTGCTCCAGGTCAACGGCACGACGGCTCCGCCGAATTGATCGGCGAGGGCCTGTGCTCTATCCATGGTGCGGTTGGCGAGATGGATGCGCTTGATCCCGCGTTCGATCAGCCCAAACACCACGGCGCGCGACGATCCGCCGGCGCCAAGCACCAGCGCATCCTCGGTGCGATCCCAACCCGGCGCGGCGGCATCCAGATTGCCGATGAAACCCTCGACGTCGGTATTGGTGGATCGCAAAGTCTCGCCTTCATAATAGAGCGTGTTGGCGGCGCCGACTGCCGCAGCACGCGCATCGGGTAGGGTCAGTTGCAGCGCCCGTTCCTTGTGCGGGATCGTGACGTTGGCGCCGACGAAGCCGTGCATCGACAGATGCATGACGAATTCGGCGAGACCCTCGGGCGGAATCGCCTCGATGCTATAGCCGCCATCGATGCCGTACAGGCGCAGCCAGTAATGATGGATCAAGGGCGAGCGCGAATGCGCCGCAGGCCATCCGATCAGGCAGGCGGCAGCGACTCTACTCTCGGCTGACATGGCTGGTCCCGTCGCGTGGCACGCCCGACAATCAGGCGGCGCGATCGGATGAGATCATGCAAGGCGCGGCCGCTGTCAATGCCATAAGCCCACAATCGGCTACGGCAGAGCGACCGCAAGTGGTTTGGAGCGGTTCATGGCACTGGTTGCGCTTCCTTCGCCGCGACGGGCGGCGCATGGCGGGACGCCTTGATGTCGGCGACGGCTCGCGCGATGGTCTCCCGGAATTTCGCGCGCGGTGGCCTCACTCCGTGAGTCAGGAGCGCCCGGCGCACCGCCGTCGACGCGCCGGTGACGAAAAACGGGATTCCCTGCCTCTGCGCCTTGGCGGCGATCCGGCTGATGGCATTCGCTGCTGTGGAGTCGAGGAACGGAACCGCGGCGAAATCCACGACGAACGCTTTTTGTCGCTCCATGATCGCATCGAGCACCGACCCTACCTCGGACGCCGCACCAAAGAAAAATGCCCCGGTGATGCGGTATATGACGACGTCCGGATCAGCCACCAGCGCGGCATCGTAGGGCTGACGATCGCCGTTGGCGTCGTCGGCCTTGTCCTCGGCCACCAGCGGAATGTCGGCTTCAACGCCGGTGGTCTGCGCCATCCGGTTGATGAACAGCACCGCACCGAGCGCGAATCCGACCAGAATGCCTTCGGTAAGATCCCGGAAGATGGTCAGCAGGAAGGTGGCGAGCAGCACGACCGCATCACCCCGCGATGCACGGATCAGGGTCACGAATTCGCGCTTTTCGACCATGTTCCAGGCAACAACCGCCAGCACCGCGGCAAGCGCTGCAAGCGGAATATAGCTCGCCAGCGGCGCCGCAATCAGCATGAACAGCAGCAGGAATGCCGAATGCAGCATTCCCGCGACAGGGCCGCGAGCGCCGGCGCGGATGTTGGTTGCGGTCCGCGCGATCAATCCGGTAACACAGATACCGCCGAACAGCGCGGAAGCGACATTGGCGACGCCCTGCGCCGTCAATTCGCAATTCGAACGATGCCGCCGTCCGGTCATGCCGTCCGCCACCACCGCGGACAACAGCGACTCGATCGATCCGAGCAGCGCGAAAGCTACGGCGTCGGGAAACACCGCCTGCACTTTATCGAGCGAGAATGTCGGCCACACCGGCCACGGGAGTTCGCGCGGAATTCCGCCGAAGCGCGAGCCGATCGTCTCCACCGGCAACGACAGCGCCCATGCGGCGCCGGCGGCGACCACGATCGCGATCAACATGCCGGGCCAAGTCGGCCGCAGCCTGTTCAGGCCCACGATGATGACGAGAGCGATAATGCTGACCATGATCGTGGACATGCTGACGGTATCGGCGGCCCGCGCCAGCGCCGCGAGTTTCGGAATAAGCCGGCTCGGCTCCTGCGCCAGCGTGATTCCAAAGAGGTCCTTGATCTGACTGACAAAGATGATGACGCCGATGCCGGCGGTGAACCCCACCGTAACCGGATAGGGAATGAACTTGATGTAGGTGCCAAGCCGCATCAGCCCGGCGGCGATCAGCAACCCACCCGCTATCAATGTCGCGAGGATGACGCCGTCGATGCCGTGACGCTCGACCGTCAGCGCCACCAGCACGATGAACGCGCCGGCGGGACCGCCGACCTGAAACCGGCTGCCCCCGAGCAGCGAAACAAAAAATCCCCCTACGATCGCGGTGGTCAGGCCGCGATCCGGCGTGACGCCGGAAGCGATGGCAATGGCCATCGAAAGCGGCAGCGCCACGATCGCCAATGTGAGTCCGGCGACGACATCGGCCCGGAAGTCGGCGCCGCGGTAACCCTCGCGCAACACGGTGAGGAGTTTCGGCGTGAACAGTTCTGCGAAAGTCGGCTGGCGAATTGGTTGGGGTCGTCCCTCGGCAATGCTCATCCCGTACACAGTCCTCGCATCGCGCGCGGGTCGCCGGTACGTGCGATTCGGTGACCGTATCAGCGGCCGGAACCGCGCGGAGGTCCGGCTGTTTCAGGCGCACGCCGTTGCCATCGTCGCCGCGCGCGTGTTCGCCCTCGCTCGCCTCCATCCGCTGGATGATCGGCAAGGACACCCGCCAGCGCGGCGAGCGTTTCTGCTCAATGCGCAGGAGCGTGCGCTGCCCGCATCTGAAAGGATGTGATCAACGCTAGATATCAAGATTTTAGATATTATAAATGATGTCTGACACGATTACAATGATGTAAAATACATCATTGTATTTTGCCACACCCCAGCGGCCAGCCGAGGTCTCCGACGATCAGGCGCGCAAGATCTCCGACCCTTGGCGCGTATTGCGCAAAAGCGGAGACCGGTTTTGCAAGCGGAATACGCGCAAGTTATCGATCGAGAGCGAATGCCTAAGCGGCGACCCGACGCGCGGCGATGATCTGGTCGGCGGCTCGGCCGTTGACTTCGGCCATGCGATCGAACTGGCGGGTAAAGCTCCCCGCTCCCGCCGTCGCCGACCGCAGTTCGACGATGAGATCGCCGATCTCGGCTTCCGGCATCATCGCACGCACGCAGTCCCAGCCGGTCCAGCCCTCACGGGTATCGAAGCCGAGAATCTGGCCCCGCCGCGCCGACAGGATAGCGTTGATCTTCGCCGTCGCCTCGCTCGGGCAAACGATCTCGACCACATGGATCGGCTCCAGCAGCACCGGCTGACATTGAGGCAGGGCCTCCGTCACGCCGATGCGCGCCGCGGTGCGGAAGGCCTGATCCGAGGAGTCGACACTGTGATAGGAGCCATCGATCAGCGTCACCTGCACATCGATCACCGGAAAGCCGAGCGGGCCGCGCGAGAGTCCGTCCACCACGCCTTCCTCCACCGCGCCGATATAGTTGCGCGGCACCGCGCCGCCGACGATCTTGTCGGCGAAGACGAAGCCAGAACCGCGCGGCAGCGGCATGATTTCCAGAACCACGTCGCCGAACTGGCCGTGCCCGCCGGACTGTTTCTTGTGGCGTCCGCGCTGGGTGATGGATTTGCGGATGGTCTCCTGATAGCCGATCGCGGGCGGGTGCGATTTCACGTTGACGCCGAAACGATCGTGCAGTCGCTCCAGCGCCACCCGCAGATGCATCTCGCCCTGTCCCCACAGCACGGTGTCGTGGGTCTGCGCATTGTGAACGACGGCAAGCGAAGGATCTTCCTCGTTGAGCTTGGCGAGAGCCTGCCCGAGCTTGACGTCGTCCTTGCGGTCTCCGGCCGCGAGCGCGATCGCCAGCACCGGCGCGGCCGCTGCGACGCTGATCAGCGAAGGCGGCGCGACCCTGGCGGTCGTCAGCGTATCGCCGGTCTTCACGGCGTCGAGCTTGCCGAACGCGATCATCCCGCCGGCTTCAGCCGATGCACGCTTGGTCTCCTGCGCGCCGGTCGCAGCGAGAATGCCCGAGATTTTTCCGCCCTCGCCCGACGATGCCAGCACCGCACCGCCATCGTCGAAACGGCCTGTCAGCACCCGCGCCAGCGACAGCTTGCCGCCATGCTGAAGGTGCACGGTTTTGAACACGTAGGCCAGCGCCTCCTTGCTGTCGGCCATTCCCATGCGCTTCGCGGTCGCGCTGATGCCGGGAGCCTCGTGCCGCAGCGCCTTCATCAGCCGCAACACGCCGTTCTCGCGCACAGCCGAACCGAGCAGCACCGGGCAGATCTGGCCTTCACGCAATTCGCGTGCGAGGTCGTCGAACACAGCATCACGTGGCGGCGGGATATCCTCGAGCAATTGCTCCATCAGCGCATCATCGTGATCGGCGAGCTTCTCCAGCATCGAGAAGCGCGCTTCCTTTTCGCGGTCGAGATCGCCGCCGTCCAGTTGGACCACTTCGGAGGCCATGTGTTCGCGATAGACGAAGGCGCGCTCCAGCGCGAGATCGACGAAGCCGGCGATCAGGTCGCCGTTCCAGATCGGTATCTGGCGCAATACCAGCGGCGTCCGTGACGCCGGCTGCAACGTCGCCAGCGTTTCGCGAATTCGCTTGTTGGCCTTGTCGATCTTGTTGAGAAACAAAAATCGGGGAATGTTCTGGTCTTCCAGCTCACGCAGGATGATTTGCAACTGCGGCAGCTTGCGCTCATCGGCCTCGCATACCACAACGGCGGCATCGACCGCGGGAATGGCCGTGCGCATGTCGTGGGCGAATTCGATCGAACCCGGACAGTCGATAAAGGAATAGGTTTCGCCCATGAAGCTGGTGGTGGCCGAGGTCAGCCCGACGCCCATCTTGTGCTGGCGTGCTTCGGCACTGGCATCGCCGACGCTGGTTCCCTGATCGACGCTGCCTGCTTTGGGGATTGCGCCCGTTCGGGCAAGGATGGCCTCAAGAAGTGTGGTTTTCCCGCTCTGGAAAGGGCCCACCAGCGCAATGCACCGGGGACCCGATGCCTGGGTGCCCTGGGGGGTTCCTTGTGGACCTCTGAGGTCTGGTCCCATTGCCGCCTCCTGATCTGGAAATCGGCCCATGATTGGGTCGGCACAATGATGCTCCTCCCGCGCCCCGGTTTTGGCAAGCGGGAAAACATCGTGCGACAAGGTGAGGCGTACAATCGCGGTTTCAACCACTGCGAGGGAGCCGACCCGGACTCACCAAAAGTTGTCAACGCCCTGGACGCAATTCCAGCGCGGCGAGACCAGCCGCAATGTTGAGGCCGACCTGTCCCTGTATGCTAAGCGGTTGCAGGGCGATCGAATTGGCGGACCCGCCGATCAGCACATTGCCGCCGAGTCCGACGCCGACCGAAGCGCTGCCTTGCGCACCCGCATAATTGCCGGAGAGATCGCCGGGGCCGAGTTGCGCCACCGGGGCGTAGACGGCCCAGGCCAGCGCCGATTCCTGGGTAATGCCGAGATCGACGCCGACTTTGCGGATCGTCGCGACATAGCGATCTTCGGGCAGGCCATCCATGTGAAACACGCAACCAAGATTGGTCACCGAACCGACGATAAATCCGACGCTGGCTGCGCCGCGGCATTCGAGAACGCCGACCTTGACGCGCTCAGCGGGCTGCTGCGCAAGAGCGCCCGCAAGCGACATAACGAACGCCACTGCGGCGCCCGTCAGAACTGGAATACCGCGCATGGAAAACCCCGAATGAAAGTCTTGATGCAGAAAGGACCGCCACACTTACGGCGTGAGTTTTTATTGCACATCGGCCCGCCTCTCGCCAGACGCGAACTTGCGGTCATGAACACCAAAAAAGAGGCCCGCTTTTCGCGGGCCTCTTCGGTCGTCCAATCCGATTAGTGATGATGGCGATGGTGATGCCGATGATGATGATGACGGCGATGGGAATGCCGATGCCGCTTGTAGCGAGGCAGCGCACGCATGTCCGCCGGGCGCAGGTCGACGTCGACGATGCCGGCCACGGCACTGAGGCCGGTCTGGCCCTGCAGGCTCAGCGGCTGCAGCGAAATCGAATTGTCGGATCCGCCGACCAGCAGGTTGGCGCCAATGCCGACGCCGACCGTGGCGTTCGCGCCCACTCCACCGAAGTGACCGGCCAGCGCACCGGGGCCGAGCCTGTGGCTCGGCGCATTGACCACCCAGGCGAGCCCGGTCTGCGCCGTCACGCCAAGGTCGAGGCCGAAACGCTGCACCCGCGCGATATAGGGTTCAAGCGGCGCGCCGGAATTACTGCGGAAGACGCACTGCAATTCCGTCGTCGAGCCGACCACATAGCCCACGTTCTGGCCGCCCTCGCATTCGAGGATTCCGGCCTGAACCTGACGATGTTGGGCATGGGCGCCGGCAACCGACGCCATGAGCGTCACGGCGGCCACGGCAAGAAGTCTTGGAAAGCGCATGAGTTGAATCTCCGCGTGTGGATTGAGAAAGGCGTGTGGACATGATGGAACCGGCGTGTCCAAAACAAGGCGGCGCGCCATCAAGGCATCAAAATGCCCGGAACGTTGCTAAAACTTAATGAACCCTGCACAGCTCGATCCGGCGTGCGCAGAGCTCAGTTCGATAATGACGTGACGCCGCTGCCCGATGTCAGCGCAGGTCGCCGCAGAAACGCTGGATGCGTTTGCACGCATCCTCAAGGTCAGCGGTTTTGGTCGCATAGGAAATGCGGAACGCCGGCCCTAGACCGAACGCCGACCCCTGCACGACCGCGACGCCTTCGGCCTCCAGCAGCTCTGTGACAAAATCCTCGTCGGTCTCGAGTTTCTTGCCCGACGGCGTGGTCTTGCCGATGGTCCCGGCGCAAGACGGATAGACGTAGAACGCGCCTTCCGGCCGCGGACAATCGATTCCCTTGGCCTGGTTCAGCATCGCCACCACGAGATCACGACGCTCCTTGAACACCTTGTTGTTCTGGGAAATGAATTCCTGAGGTCCGTTCAGCGCCTCGACGGCCGCCCATTGCGAGATCGACGACGGGTTCGACGTCGATTGCGACTGGATCGTCGCCATCGCCTTGATGAGTTGCGCAGGACCGCCGGCATAGCCGATGCGCCATCCGGTCATGCAGTAGGCCTTGGACACCCCGTTCACCGTCAGCGTGCGATCGAACAGTTTCGGCTCGACCTGCGCCGGCGTAGTGAATTCGAAGTTGTCATAAATCAGATGCTCGTACATGTCGTCGGTCATCACCCAGACCTGAGGGTGCTTCACCAACACGTCGGTTAGGGCTTTCAGCTCGGCGCGCGTATAGGCCGCGCCGGTCGGGTTCGACGGCGAGTTGAGAATGATCCACTTCGTCTTTGGCGTGATCGCCCTCTCCAGCGCGTCGGCCTGCAGCTTGAAACCGAACTCCGCCGTGCAAACGACAGGCACGGATTCGCCCCCTGCCAGCGCGACCATCTCGGGATAGCTGACCCAGTACGGCGCGGGAATGATCACCTCGTCGCCCGGATTGATCGTCGCCATCAGCGCGTTGTAGAGCACCTGCTTGCCGCCGGTGCCGACGATGATCTCGCTGGGCTTGTAGGTCAGGCCATTCTCGCGCTGGAACTTGGCGATGATCGCCTGCTTCAGCTCGGGGATACCGTCGACCGCCGTATACTTGGTCTTGCCTGCCTCGATCGCATGGACGGCGGCGAGCTTGATGTTGGCCGGAGTATCGAAGTCGGGCTCGCCCGCGCCGAGACCGATGACGTTCCGTCCCTCCGCTTTGAGCCGACGCGCTTTATCCGTGACCGCGATCGTCGCGGACGGCTTCACACGATCAAGCGCAGCGGCGAGAAAAGGCATTATCGTCTCCATACCGGCGCCGTGATCCAGCGGTGCCGCGATTGTCCAACTCTTCATGACGAGATCGACGCACACTAAAACGCGTTCCGCTGCACCGCAAGAAAATTGGTTATAATTTTTGGTCGCTGCACTTCAGAAAACATTAAAGCGCCGCGTCTAGGGTGCTGACGTCGCATGTCTTAACGGCGCGAAATATTAGCAAATTTCCAGGGCCGAATGGCTTATTTCTGGCAACCTCGTTTGATGGAAAATCTTCGGACCGGGGCGTGGGTGACGACCGAGCGCATCCGCGGTTACAGCCTGATGCTGCTGGGTTTCTATGTGGTCGCGGCGGTGGCCTGGATCGCGCTATCCCATGGTCTGATCGACCTGCATGGCAAGCCGCTCGGCACCGACTTCTCCAGCTTCTACGCCGCCGGGTCGCTGGCTCTCGAAGGGCGCGCAACCGAGGTCTACGATATGGCCGCGCACTACGCGCGCGAGCAGCAGATCTTCGGCGCCGGCATACCCTATTACGCCTGGTTCTATCCGCCGTTCTTCCTGCTGCTTGCAGCACCGCTGGCGCTGATGCCCTATCCGATCGCGCTCGCGGTATGGCAGGCGACTACGCTTGCCTTTTATCTCGGCGTAATCGGCGCGATCCTCCGGCCCCTGCGGCAGGCCCGCGGCTTTCCGGCCGGCATCTGGATCCTTCCGGTGCTCGCCTTTCCGGCCATCTTCGTCAATCTCGGTCACGGTCAGAACGGCCTGCTCACCGCCGGCTTGTTCGGCGCGGCATTGCTGACTTTGCAGACGCGGCCGCTGCTCTCCGGCCTGCTGCTGGGCTGTCTCGCCTATAAGCCGCAATTCGCGCTGGTGATCCCGGTCGCGCTGATCGTCTCCGGGCATTGGCGAGCCATTGCCGCAGCGGCGTTCGCCGTGATCGTGCTCGCGTTGGTCGCTACGCTCGCATTCGGCACCGACGTGTGGTTCGCATTTCTCGCATCGACCGACATGTCGCGCCGGTTGTTGCTGGAACAGGGCAGCGTCGGATTCGAGAAACTGCAGAGCGTGTTCGCCGCGATACGGATGTGGGGCGGCGGCTTGCCGCTCGCGTATATCGCCCAGGGCGTGACCTCGGCCGCAACGATCTGCGGCGTCGCATGGATCTGGCGCGGCCGTTACGACGATAATCTCAAGGCCGCGACCCTCGTCATCGCCGCTCTTCTGGCTTCGCCGCATACACTCGACTATGACCTGACGATCCTCGCGCCGGCGCTCGCATTCATGACGACTCTCGGGTTCGCCCGCGGCTTCCGCGATTTCGAGATCAATGTGCTGGCGGCGGCATGGGTGTCGCCGCTGCTTGCGCGCCCCGTTGCCGTCGCGACAGGCATACCGCTCGGCACAATCGCCCTGCTTGCGCTTTATGCGCTCGCGCTTCGCCGCGCGTGGCATGACCGCCAGACCCGGCGCATCGGAACCGCAAACTCGCGCGTATGTGATATCGATCCGCGCGGCATGCCGACATGATTTTCTCCTGAAATACGCCGCGAGAGAAGCCATCGGCCTTTCGCACGCCTTGAACGATCAGACCGTTCCGAGCCTTGCGATGCGCCGCCGGCCGCATCATTGTTTACCCGTGCAGCAACCAGCCCGCTCCCTCGGCCCGAACGGTTCCAGCCATTCCCGCATGTACAAGCTCTATTCAATGCAGCGCTCAGGAAATAGCTACAAGGTCCGCCTTGCACTGGCCTTCCTTGGCGTGCCCTATCATGCCGTCGAGGTCGATATCCTGCGCGGAGAAAGCCGCACGCCGGATTTTCTCGCGAAGAATCCCAGCGGACAGGTGCCATTGCTGGAAGTGGAGGAAGGACGCTACCTCGCGGAGTCCAATGCGATCCTGTGGTACGTCGCGATCGGGACTGCGCTGGCGCCGGACTCCGCAATCGAGCGCGCCGAAGCGCTGCAATGGATGTTCTTCGAACAGCACGCACTGGAGCCCAATATCGGCGCGGCTTATTTCTGGCTCTCGCTGGTGAAAGGCGGCCGCGATCTGCAAACCCACGCGCTGGACGACTGGATGGAGCGCGGCTATGCGGCGCTTCAGGTGATGGAGAATCATCTGAGAACCCACGACTTCTTCGCCGCCGGCCAGCTCACAATCGCCGATATCGCGCTTTATGCCTACACTCATGTCGCCGACCGGTGCGACTTCGACCTCACGACGTTTCCCTCGATCCGCGGCTGGCTGCGGCGGATTGAACAGCAGCCCGGCTTCGCGGACATGGACGGGAGCGCGGCTCCGCCGGGGAATGCGGCGGCGGGCATCGCCGCCGGCATCTGATCGCGTCAGATCTTGGCAAGGCGGCATGGCACTTGCCTTGCTTTGGACATTTTTCGCGTCGGTGGCCGCCCCAATCCTGCCCGCGCCAAATGGAAGATTCTTGCTCTGCGGGTGATTCGCCTCAGAAAGATTGGTGAACAATGCGGTCGCAGAGCATGAGCGGCGGATTTGGAGGAGGCGTCACACGCGCCGCCTCCACGCGCCTGACCAATGCGGTTGCCGCCTCGCTGGCGATTGCGGCCGTCGCTGTCTGCCTCTGCGTGGCCTTTGCGGCGACGTCGATCAAACTGGCGATGGCCATGCCGATCCCCACCTGAACCGATCCAGTCTAGGCGTATCCTGCATCGTGATCTTTTCGCGGTCACTGGCGTTTGTAGTCGTGACCATCCGCTCGACGACAGGACGACTCGATGAAAGCATTCAACACGTGGGCCACGGCCGTCCTGAGCGCAGCCATCGTGCTGACCGTCCCCTTCTTGATCGCCACCGCCGCGCACGGCGAAACCACGACATTCAAATCGTCGGCCGGGCAGCTCCAGGTGAAAACCATCGCCAGCGGCCTGGTCCATCCATGGGGCCTCGCTTTCCTGCCGGACGGACGGATGCTGGTGACCGAACGTCCGGGCCGCATCCGCATCGTCACTCCCGACGGCAAATTGTCGCCGCCCTTGAGGGGCGTGCCGAAGCCTTATGTCGGAGGGCAAGCGGGTCTGCTCGACGTCGCGCTCGACCGCGACTTTCCGAGCAATCGCACGCTCTATTTCTGTTACTCCGCCGACAGCGGCGGCAATGCCTCCGTCGCCCGGGCACGGCTGAATGAGAATGACACTGCGCTCGATGAGGTGAAGGTGATCTTCACGCAGGTCGGCCCCGGCGGCCAGGCCAATCACGGCTGCCGTATTGCGCAAGGCCCGCGTGACGGCGATCTTTACGTCACGCTCGGCGATCATTTCGGCCCGCGCGACGAGGCGCAGAACCTTCGCGTCGACAACGGCAAGCTCGTCCGGATCGCAACCGACGGCTCGGCGCCACCGGACAATCCGTTCGTTGGCCGCCGCGACGGCGCGCGTCCGGAAATCTGGAGCTACGGCCACCGCAACGGACAAGGCCTCGCATTCAATCCCGCGACCGGCGATCTCTGGGAGATCGAGCATGGCCCGCGCGGGCGCGACGAGGTCAACATCATCGGCAAAGGCAAGAACTACGGCTGGCCGGTGATCGGCTACGGCATCGATTACAACGGCGCGAAGATCCACGAGAGCACGTCGAAGCCCGGCATGGAGCAGCCGATCAAATACTGGGTGCCGTCGATCGCGCCCTCCGGCATGGCGTTCTATACCGGAACGCTGTTTCCGGGATGGCAAGGCAGCCTGTTCACCGGCGCGCTGGCGGGCAGGATGCTGGTGCGGCTTTCGCTCAATGGCAATACCGTTACCGGCGAGGAGCGACTCCTGCAACATCTCAACGAGCGTATCCGGGATGTCAGGCAGGGCCCCGACGGCGCATTGTGGCTTTTGACCGATAATGCGGACGGGCGCATCCTGCGGGTCTCGCCGGCCGGAAAGTGAATCACGTCACGATCAAGTCGCGCGTCAGGGACTCCTGAGCGCCGCGACCAGCGCGAGACCGAACAACGCGACGATGCCGCCGATGAATCCGAACGCGAACATCCAGAAGCGGCTGCCGTGCCGTTTGTTCGCCTCCGCTTGCCGCGGCAACGTCGTCGGCGTCGCCGCCAGCGCACGCTCGCGCTCGACCATACGGCGGGCAACATAATCGGTAACGGCGTCCGCGACCGCAGCGACATCGCGGGATTCCGCGAGCACAATCCGGCCGTGACGGGTATCCTGAACGAAACGGTACACACGCTTGTCGCGGCCCATCAGGACATGCGCCACCACGTCGATCCACAGCCGTGGCGTGTCGCCGTGACTGATGCCGCGATCGAACAGATCGATCTGATCGGGCACTTCCGCGAACAGCGGATCGAGCGCCTCGTTCAGGATCTCGAGCCGCGCCACTTCCGCGTCACGCAGGTCCACGACGACGCCGGTGCGGTCTGCGGCCTCGATCCGAGCCTGGCGCAGCGCGTCGCGCAGCCGCACGGGCTTCGCGGATTCCGCCGCGCCAGTTCCCCTACCCGATGCGTCCGACATTCACTCGCCTTTCCCGCAGAACCCGGCTGCTATTAACCCGCCCGTAACCATTTAACCTAGCAGCAACCCTGTTTTCCGCGCAAAGGCCGTTTCGCTCCAACGGCTTAATACACACGGGAACGACCCGTCTCCCCTGAACGACGAACGGCCCTGCCCGGTCTCTCCGGGCGGGGCCGTCCGCTTCCCTGGACGTTTCTTCTTGAAGGCTGACGCGTCAGCTCGCCATGCGATTCGGCTCTTCCACGATCGAGAAGCGCACGCCGGCGCGGTGACGGTTTTCTTCCGACACCACGCGCCAGGCATCCTCCGCTTCCTTCCGCGTCTTGAACGGACCCTGCACCTGGGCCGAACCTTCCACGAGCTTGTGGAAATTCATCGAACCGAATTCCCCGCCAATCACCCAGAAATTGCTGCCGGTCATGAGAGCCTCCTTATTCGGCTGCCTGAGCCCTGATACCCGAACCGTGCGGCTTGAACTGCGCGGCTTCGGTGGAGTCGTGAAGCGCGGTGGTCGACGACTGACCGCCGCTGATCGTGGTCGAGACCAGATCGAAGTAGCCGGTGCCGACTTCGCGCTGATGGCGCGTCGCCGAATAGCCGAACTTCTCGGAGGCGAACTCCGCCTGCTGCAGGCGGGAGTAAGCCGCCATGCCCTCGGTCTTGTAACCCCGCGCAAGCTCGAACATGCCATGGTTGAGAGAGTGGAAGCCGGCCAGCGTCACAAACTGGAATTTGTAGCCCATCGCGCCGATTTCCTTCTGGAATTTCGCGATGGTGTCCTTGTCGATATTGGCTTCCCAGTTGAACGATGGCGAGCAGTTATAGGCCAGCATCTTGTTCGGATAGACCTTCTTGACGGCTTCGGCGAACTTGCGCGCGCCGTCGAGGTCGGGCTTTGAGGTCTCCCACCACAGAAGATCAGCGTATTTCGCAAACGACAGCCCGCGCTTGATGCAGTGATCGAGACCGCTGCCGGGCCTGAGACGATAGAAGCCTTCCGCCGTGCGTTCGCCGGTAATGAATTCGTGGTCGCGCTCGTCGATATCAGAGGTGATGAGCTTGGCGCTCTCGGCATCGGTGCGCGCCAGCACGAAAGTCGGCACGCCGCAGACGTCGGCGGCGAGTCGCGCCGCGATCAGGTTGCGCTCGTGCGCGGCGGTCGGGATCAGCACCTTGCCGCCCATGTGGCCGCACTTTTTCTCTGATGCGAGCTGGTCCTCGAAGTGGACGCCCGCCGCGCCGGCCTCGATGTAGGCTTTCATGATCTCGAATGAGTTGAGCGGTCCGCCGAAGCCCGCTTCAGCGTCGGCAACGACCGGCACGAACCAGTCGATCTTCGCGCCACCCTCGGCATGTTCGATCTGGTCGGCGCGCTGAAAGGTGCGGTTGATGCGGCGGCAGAGCTCCGGGCCGGCATTGGCCGGATATAGGCTCTGGTCCGGATACATCGTGCCGGCGGTGTTGGCGTCGGCGGCGACCTGCCAGCCGGAGAGATAGATCGCGGGCAGACCCGCGCGCGCCTGCTGCATCGCCTGATTGCCGGTCACGGCGCCGAGCGAATTGACGTAAGGCATCTCGTTGAGCTGCTTCCAGAGCCGGTTCGCCCCCTTCTCAGCGAGCGTGTACCTGATCTCCACCGAGCCGCGCAGCCGCTCGACCTCCTCAGGGGTGTAAGGACGGCTGATTCCCTCAAAACGGCCCTTGGGGGCGGGAACGAGCTGCTCAAAGGTCTTGGACATCGTTATCTCCAGTCCACATTCATGACATTGCATTGCAAAACGTGGCTCTAGATAAACGCCAAACTTATCAATACGTACAGAGGCCTTGATCTCAATTGATGATGTCATGTAACATCTGTTCGTGTCGTAAATGTCACTTTGTCATTTTTGTCATAAACGAGCACCCCTATGGCAACAGTTTCGGGCAAAAAACTCTTTGTCGGCCCCCGGTTCCGGCGTATCCGCCAGCAACTTGGGCTGTCGCAGACCCAGATCGCCGAGGGCCTCGGCATCTCCCCGAGCTACGTCAACCTGATCGAGCGCAACCAGCGGCCGGTCACCGCCCAGATCCTGCTTCGCCTCGCCGAGACCTATGACCTCGACCTGCGCGATCTTGCCACCGCCGACGAAGACCGCTTTTTCGCGGAACTGAACGAAATCTTTTCCGATCCGCTGTTTCGCCGGATCGACATCCCGAAGCAGGAACTGCGCGATCTCGCCGAGCTATGCCCCGGCGTGACCCACGCGCTGCAGCGCCTCTATGCCGCCTACACCGAGGCGCGGCGTGGCGAAACCATGGCGGCGGCGCAGTTCGCCGACCGAGACGAAAGCGCCGGGACCCGCTTCGAGGCCAACCCGATCGAGCGCGTGCGTGACCTGATCGAGGCCAACCGCAACTATGTTCCCGAACTCGAACAGGCGGCGGAAGCCCTGCGCGACGAGATCAACGTCCCGGCCCAGGACCTTTTCGCGGCGCTGGGCGGGCGGCTGCGCGAAAAGCATTCGATCCAGACCCGCATCATGCCGGTGGACGTCATGCGCGAAACACTGCGCCGCTTCGATCGCCATCGCCGCCAGCTTTTGATCTCCGAACTGGTGGACACGCCCGGCCGCACCTTCCAGCTTGCGTTCCAGATCGGGCTTGCCGAATGCACGCCCGCTTTTGACACGATGATCGCCCGCGCCGGCGCGCTCGACGACGCCTCGCGCCGGCTCTACCGCATCACGCTGGCGAACTATTTCGCCGGCTGCGTGCTGATGCCCTATCAACAGTTTCACGGCGCTGCGGAGGCGCTCGGTTACGACATCCACGTGCTGGCGCAGCGATTCAACACCGGCTTCGAGCAGGTGTGCCATCGCCTGACCACGCTGCAGCGGCCGAACGCGCGCGGGGTGCCGTTCTTCATGCTGCGCGTGGACAACGCCGGTAACGTCTCCAAGCGATTTTCATCCGGCACGTTTCCGTTCTCGAAATTCGGCGGCACCTGTCCGCTGTGGAACGTTCATTCCACTTTCGACACGCCGGACCGCCTGTTGAAGCAGGTAATCGAACTGCCCGACGGCAGCCGCTATTTCTCGATCGCGCAGATGGTGCGTCGTCCCGTTGCGCCACATCCGCAAGCGCAGCCGCGCTTCGCCATCGGTCTGGGGTGCGAGATCCGCCACGCCTCGAAATTGATCTATGCCGCCGGCATGGACCTCGACAATGCCGAAGGCACGCCGATCGGCGTCAACTGCCGGCTGTGCGAGCGCGAGAACTGCGCCCAGCGCGCCGAGCCGCCGATCACCCGCACGCTGATCCTTGACGAAAACACCCGCCGCGTGACCAGCTTTGCGTTCAGCAATGCGAGAGAGGTGTGATGCAAATTGCAGAGCGATATAATTTTTTCTGTTTTCTCGTTAGGTTATGATCAGGTCTTGGCCTATAGCCATATACCAAAGCGCCAATTGTTTAGGCTGGAATCGCTAAATGCCCTTGAATGAATTTGGCAGAAAAGTCATAGCGAACTTCATCGCGGCAATAGAGCCATGGAAGTCAGGATATGAGAAAAACTCTTTTGCTTACTTGGCAGTAAAGCGGGATGGCAGATTCGTTATATCTCAAGGGACGCTTTGGTTAAATTCAATAGATTCAAAAATTCCGTTTCAATGTTTTGAAACAGAAAACGTCTGCGCTGAACATTACAAACTTACGGATGTCGACCGAACAGTCGGTCAATGCATTGAAGATCTATGTGAGGGGAAAATAATTACGCCTCGCGGAGATCGATACTTTGATGGGGATCCCGTCGAAGGACACAAGGCTCTTTTTACCCCGATTCATCCTACCGCACTTCAATCACAGTCTCGCGTAAACGTTCTGCGTTTGACAGGTGATCGCCAAGGGCTTCATGGAGGCCCATCAATACTGGATTGGGAGCTAAGAAGCTCGGACACACCATATGATACCGTTCAAGAATTATCTAGGGATTATGGACTAGGTGGCCTGTTCACCGACGAGCTTTCCGTTGAAGTGATCGCCACCTCAGTCATGGGGTTTGATGGTGATAATTGCATCATCTCAAATGAAACAGCAAAAATTGTAGTTAAGCTAGCGAACAAGCTTGACGTCAACAAAGCCGACATCGGATTTAGGGAGATCAAGCCAAACCAAATAAAACGAGGAAGGTTAAGGGGATCACAATTTCAGTGGACGAAAACTGAAACAATGCAACTCGGCGCTTTGGAAATGCCAGTAGAAAAAGCCGCAATTCTCCACTGCTACGCACTATATAACAACGTCACCCAAACCCACTGGTACATTAGCGATCCTAGAACGTCGCAAAATGCGCGCCGCGTTGTTTTCGAGTCATTCGATACAGGTTGCACGATACTTAGTGAGTTCCTGAGCCGTTCGAGAACTAAAGGCCAAGATGCTCGCGATCTTGAAATCGGTGTTGCTTGGCTTTGCTGGATGTTGGGCTTTAACCCAATTCAAATGGGATCAACGGCACGTACCCAAGATTTTTCTGACCTCATACTTGCAACGCCTCAAGGACAACTGGTGATTGTTGAATGTACTACCGGACTCCTAAGAGCTGACAGCAAACTATCAAAATTGATTGCTCGTGCTGCCGTCGTACGAATGCGACTCGATCAATCAAACAATCAGCACCTGAAATTATTGCCTGTTATGGTATCCACACTGACGAAGGATGAACTTCAAGCCGACCTCGAACAAGCCGAAAGGCTTGGCGTTGGAGTCCTCACTAGGGAAGATCTAGATGATCTTATTAAGGGCACGATTATTGCTCGAAACGCCGATGAATTGTTTGCTGCGGCCGAGCGAAGCATTGAAGAGAAAAGGACTAAATCGAATAGCTCTGAACCAGAGCTTCCTTTAAGCCAATAGATCGAGAAACACACTCAATATGGCATGCTGGCGGCTGTCATCACCGCGTTCTGGGCACTAGAAAGCGACTTCGGCGCGGCGTCATGGTCAAGCTTGTCCCAGCCATACGCGCCTTTACGGCCTATCGCTCCGAGGCCGACGCATGAGTTCATCTGTACAGTTGCAACTCAGGCCGGGGATCAGGGACAAAGCCGTCCCTGTTGGGCATTTCCACCTTCGGCAAGGTCTTCGCATCCATGGTCTCGCTCGGCTTGATGACCTTGGCTTCCGACAGGATGTAGGCGACCAGTGAATACACCTCGTCGTCCTTGAGCGAACCCGGCGAGTCGAACGGCATCGCACGCTTGATGTAGTCGAACAGCGTGGTTGCGTACGGCCAGTAACTCTCCACGGTCTTGACCGGCGTCTTGCTTGCGAGCGTGCCCCGACCGCCGATCAGACGATCACCACCTATGCCCTTGGCCGGATTTCCTTGCAGCTTGTCGCCATGGCAGGCGGCGCAGGTGTTGGCAAAAATAGCTGCGCCTGCTTTCGCCGTGCCGCTTCCCGGAGGAAGTCCCGCGCCCGAAGGCGGAATCGAAAAGTATTTAGCCATCTCATCCGTCGTCGCATTCCGGCCGACGCCGAAGTGATCGATGGTCGATTGAGCGCTTGCACTGCCGGAGAACAGGCAGATGCCGATCGCAAAAGCGAGATATTTCCTACGCATGGACATTGGTCACATCTCCCGCCGCGCTGACGGCCCAACTCTGAATCGCGTTGAGGTGATAGACCGAACCGAACGGTCCGTTATCACCGCGGATCGCGATGAGTTGCTTGAGGGTGGGCTGGACATAACCGGTTTCGTCGATGCAGCGGCTCTGCAGCACCGCAGCCTTTCCGTCCCACATCCACGGGAAGCTGAAGCGCACCGTGCACATCGGCTCGGGAACCGACTCCAGGCGCGCCGGATACCAGGTCTTTCCTGAATCGAGCGAGACATCGACGGACTGGACCCGCCCGCGCCCCGTCCATGCAAGGCCTGTGATATTGTAGAATCCCGGACCCGGCAGCTTCATGTCGCCGGACGGGAACGTGATGACCGACTTCGCTTCCATATCCAGCGTGAAGATGCGCGCCTTGCCGTCTCCGAGAAGATCGGTGTACTTGGAAGTCTCCTCGCGGGTCATGAACGGCTTGTCGCTGACCTGCAGCCTCCGCAACCATTTGATGTGGGTGTTTCCCTCATAGCCGGGAAGCAGAAGCCGCAGGGGATAGCCCTGTTCGGGACGGATCGCCTCACCGTTTTGTCCATAGACGATAAGCGCATCCTTCAGCATTTTCTCCATCGGGATGCTGCGCGTCATGACCGCGGCATCGGCGCCTTCCGCCAGCACCCAGGCTGCCCCCTCCTTCAATCCGGTCTCGCGCGCGAACGTCGCGAATTGAACGCCGGTCCATTCGGACGTGCTGAGCAGCCCGTGCGTTCCCTGCACGGTCTTCATGGTCGGCTTGTTCCATTCCGTCAGACCGTTGCCGGAGCACTCGATGAAATGCTTGCGCGTCACCGAAGGCAGCCGCTTGATGTCGGCCATCGAGAACGTCATCGGCCGATCCACCATGCCGTGGATCAGCAGGTTGTGCCTGGCCGGATCGATCGTCGGAATCCCGCCGTGATGACGCTCGAAATGGAGTCCTGAGGGCGTGATGTTGCCCAGTCCCTTGCCGAGCGGAGTGAGACTCCAGGAGGTGTTCTCGTTCGGCGTCGGATAGCGCATGCGAACTTCGGTCTCGAACTGAGACCTCGTTCCATAGCTTTCATCGGCAACCGGACGTCCCTGCACTTTGGTCGGATCGTCCGGCACATCGTAAAGAACGGCGCCCGGCGGCGCTTTCGGCGATTCAGCGCGAGCGATCGAAGCTGCACCCGCCGCCCCGACGAGTGACCCCGCCGCGAACAAAAAGCCGCGCCGGCTTGAGATCACGTGACGCGGAAACATTCCGTCCTTGCAGTCGCAGTCTTCCTGGAGACGTTGCGCGATATGGCGCTGTTCGGCCATCACCATCTGCTCGGCCATGTGGCGAGCCTTGTCGTCGTAGACGACCTTGTCATCGCTGTTCAAGTTGCTCTCCCTAAGAGATCTTACGATCAATCGAGAACCGCACCACGCCTGGTGAAGTCCCGGCTTGACGTTCAACTCGAATTCTCCGCAAAGCCTATCTCTGCGGACGATCAAGCGTATCGGCCGCTTGCCTCGCTTGTGAATTAACATGGTGGTGAAGACGGATTCGACCAAAGTAGTCTCGACAGCGCGTTTTCGGCGGTGAACCCAGCGCAGAACATGCGATCGGAAACGGCAGTTGCGGAGCCAGGCTTTTCCGCTGTGACGGAGGTTGCGATAGGGAACAAAGCTTCCCATCTGCAGAGGGCAGCACGTTCCGCTGTTTCGTCGTCAGCTTCCGCACCCAGAGCAAACAAAGGCATTCCCATGTCATTTTACGATTCCGCCGCGCCGGCCTTCCTGCAAACGCTCGGCGCCCTTTCCGACATTCTCAGGAAAGCCGAAGCCCATGCGAGCGCGCGAAAGATCGCGCCCGAAACCCTGCTGACGGCACGGCTCTACCCGGACATGCTGCCGCTGACGCGCCAGATCCAGATCGCCTGCGATTTCGCTGTTAAGACCTGCGCGCGGCTGACCGGTTCGGAGGTGCCGAGCACGCCCGATACGGAGAAGACCTTTGACGACTTGCAGCAGCGCCTTGCCAAGGCGGCGGACTACGTGAAGGGTGCGGCGCCGGCCAAGTTTGACGGCGCGGACAGTCGCGACGTCACCTTTCCCGCAGGGCCGGACAAGACGATGACGCTGAAGGGCCAGCAATATCTCAGCCAGTTCGCGTTACCGAATTTCTATTTCCATGCGACGACCGCCTACGACATCCTGCGTCATAACGGCGTCGAGCTCGGCAAGCGGGATTTCATGGGCGTGAAGTAGAGCCAAATGGTTGGCGCTTCGCGCAATACAGAAAAAAGGCCGGAATTGCTCCCGGCCTTTCTCGTATTAAAGCGTTTTCCAGCGAATTGGATTCCGGTTCGCGTGAAGAAAACACCTGCGCCACGCGCATGGTCTGCGGATGACGATAGACCTTCGGCGTCTCCCCGACCTGCAACACCTCGCCCTCCCAGAGACAGATGGTGCGACCGCCAAGCAGCAAGGCCTCGGACGATTCGGTGGTCGCATAGCGACACGTCGCGGATCGTCGGCACGCCGTCGACCACCCGCGTGACGTGATCGAGGGCGACGCTCATGATCGCGCTCCCATTTCCCGCGGCGGACATCCGCTCGGCATGCGTTGCGCGGTGAGCCAGTCGTCGAGGACGACAATGTCGGATGCAGACATCCGCAAGCCCAGCTTGGAGCGGCGCCAGACGATATCGGCCGCGGTGCAGGCCCATTCATGCGAAATCAGATAGCGAACTTCGCTCTCGGTCAGCGTCGCGCCGAAGTCGCGGCCAAGATCGGCCATGGATTTCGCCGCGCCCAGCAGCTTCGCCGCGCGCGTGCCGTACGCGTGTGCAAGACGGCTCGCGTGCGCTTTTGTCAGGAAAGGATAGCCGCGCATCAACTCCGCCGTCAGCGCCGCGACCGCCGATACCTCCATGTCGCCGCCGGGCAGCGGCGTTTTCGCGGTCCAGCCCTCGCGCGCGCTGGTGCCCTTCAGATAGGACGACAGCTTTTCCAGCGCCTCCTCGGCGAGCCGGCGGTAGGTCGTGATCTTTCCACCGTAGACCGACAGCAACGGAACGCCGCCCGGCGTATCGAGTTCGAACGCGTATTCGCGGGTGGCGGCCTTGGCCTCGCTCGCGCCGTCGTCATAGAGCGGACGCACGCCGGCATAGGTCCAGACCACGTCCTGCGGCGTTACTGGCTTCGCCAGATACTCGCTGACGGACGCGCAGAGATAGGCGATCTCGTCATCCGAGGCCTTCACTTTGGCAGGATCGCCGTCGTAGTCGCGATCGGTGGTGCCGATCAGGGTGAAGTCGTCCTGATACGGAATCGCGAACACGATCCGACCGTCGCTGTTCTGGAAGATGTAGGCGCGGTCGTGGTCGTAGAGCTTCCTGACCACGATGTGCGAGCCCTGCACCAGCCGAACTCTTGCGCGCGTGTTCACGCCCGCACCCAGGGTGAGCACCTGCTCGACCCAGGGGCCGCCCGCATTGACCAGCACCCGCGCCGAGATGGTGTTGCGTTCGCCGCTCAACGTGTCCTCGATCGTGACGTACCAGAGGCCGTCGGCCTGCCGGGTCTCGACCGCGCGGGTCCGCGGCCGGATGTCGGCGCCGCGATCAGCCGCGTCACGCGCGGTAAGAACGACCAGGCGAGCATCGTCGACAAAACAGTCGGAATATTCGAAGCCCTTGCGGTAACGCCCGGCGACCAGCGGTTTGCCGACCTCGTCCCGTGACAGATCGACCGAGCGCGTCGGCGGCAGCAGTTTCCGCCCGCCGATATGATCGTAAAGAAACAGGCCGAACCGCAGCATCCATGTCGGCCGCAAGCCTGCGTGATGCGGCAGCACGAAGCGCAGCGGGCGGATGATGTGCGGCGCGATCCGCCACAGGATCTCGCGTTCGATCAGCGCCTCGCGAACCAGATGGAATTCGTAATATTCGAGATAGCGTAGCCCGCCATGCACCAGCTTGGTCGACACCGACGACGTGCCGCTGGCGAGGTCGTTCATTTCGCAAAGGAAAACAGAGTTTCCACGTCCTGCCGCGTCGCGTGCGATCCCGCATCCGTTGACGCCGCCGCCGATGATAGCGAGGTCGAAAACCTTGCCCACGAGCGCCATCCCTTAAGGATTATCGGTTCTATAGTACCATAAATACGCTTCTCGATATTCAATTATAGCTATTTTCTTTCATATGACGATTAAATCACAATCTAAAACGAAAGCAACCGTAATCGCTGTCGCAGGCTGTGGATCCATTTCGACACCCGGAAACCGATCCGCTGGCGACCACGAGCGGCGAAAAGTTCACCCGGCGGCCCTTGGGCGTCCATCGGCGACGGGGTCGGCTTCCGCATCCAGGCCAGCCGGCTCGCCGGGCATCGCCACAATCACCTCGATGCCCTGCGCCCGGCAGATCGCGTGAAGATCGGCAGGCAGGGCCGCATCGGTGACGAAGGTCTGGATCTGGCTGATATGGGCGATGCGCACCGGCGCACTGCGGCGCAGTTTGGTGCCGTCGGCCACCAGCATGACGCTGCGCGCGTTGGCGATGATCGCCTGCGATACCTGCACCTCACGATAGTCGAAATCCAGCAGTGCGCCCGCCTCGTCGATCGCGGACGCGCCGATAATGGCGTAATCGACCTTGAACTGGCCGATCAGATTGGTCGCGCTGGAGCCGATCACCGCTCCGTCGGAGCGGCGCACGTTGCCACCCGCGACGATGACCTCAATGCGCGGATGACGATAGAGCTGCATCGCCACGTTGAGATTGTTGGTGATGACCAGAAGATCCTCATGCGAGGTGAGCGCGCTGGCCACCTCCTCGGTGGTGGTTCCGATGTTGATGAACAGCGAGCAGCCGTTGGGAATCCGCGCGGCCGCCGCCGCGCCGATCGCTTTCTTTTCTTCGGCAGCGACGAAGCGGCGAGCTTCGTAAGCCAGATTTTCCACACCGGAAGCGATGATGGCGCCGCCGTGAATGCGCGTCAGCGAACGCTGGTCGCACAGATCATTGAGGTCCTTGCGAATGGTCTGGGCCGATACCTCGAAACGGCGCGCAAGCTCGTCCACCATGACCCGTCCGAACGCGCGGGCAATGTTCAGGATATCGGATTGACGCTGGCTAAGGCCGGCCACCGCTGCAGCACCTCGAGACCACGGACATCCAGGGTGCCGATGTTACAACGTTTTCGAGCGGCGTGGATACCGGCTCAGGCCAGGAAAACGCGTCAAAACAAAAACTCACGATTCCTTCTTCTGATTTCATCAGAAGCGGAAAGACCTGCCACGACGCGGCGGCGCAGCATTCCTGCGCCGGCCGCTCGGCATCAGAATTGAAATCTCGGCAAAGCCCGACGGAAGGATTTCACGAAATCGGGACAAGCGGATTTTTGCGCGCGCTGCTTCGCAGCACGCTCCGCGTCGCGGGCGCTGCGGAACAGCTTGCCGTCCAGGGCGCTGAACCGCTGTGAGGCCGAAAAGAATCGGAAACCGGCGCGATCGCGCACCACGATGCCCGCGGATTCCGAACCGACTTCGATGATATAGGTCTTCGACATATCCCACTCGCATTTTTCCGGCCGGAAAGGCCGCGCCGATAACGGGCAATGGCGGGAAACGTTCCCTGTCGCACCAACAGGATATGGAGATGGTTCGGGCGTTCGCAACTAGAATCAATCGAGGTTCGGCGCTGATCGAATCGGCGAATTTCCGGGCCGGCTCAGGCCACCCCGCCCCAAGTCAGCGAGCGGAAGGTTATCAGGTAGCCGTGGTTATGCCGACACCGGCGGGTCGGCCTGCGGGACCTCGCGCGGGCGGCCTTGATCGTCGATCGCGACATAGGTGAACTTGCCGTCGGTGACGAGGATGAACTGCATCTCCTTGCGGCGCATGACCCAGGCTTCCAGATGTACTGTGATTGAGGTCCTGCCGATGCGAACCAGCGTGGCGTGCACGGAGACGAGATCGCCGACATAGACCGGCTTGCGGAAGTTCATGGCGTCGATGGCAACGGTCACGGTGCGCGACTTCGCGAGCTTCGACGCGAAGATGCCGCCGCCGATGTCCATCTGGCTGAGCAGCCAGCCGCCGAAAATATCGCCGTTCTGGTTGGTGTCGGCCGGCATCGCGAGCGTACGCGTGCAGAGTTCGCCGAGCGGCGTGGTTTCATTGATCGCCGGGGCGTGAACGGCCGTTGCGTCCGTCGTCAGGGCATCCGTCATCAAATTCACCTTATTTGAACGTATCCCAGCCGGCGTCGGGTGCAAAACGGACGCCGAATTTCTGCGCAAGCTCGCGCAGGTTGGCGGCGACATTCTCCGGACCACGGGTGCGCGCATAGTTCAGCGGCCCGCCGCGGAACGGCGCATAGCCGGTGCCGAAGATCATCGCGCCATCGACCAGATCGGGATCATCGACGATGCCTTCGCGCAAACACGCGACGCAAACGTTCGACATCGGCAGCACCAGGCGATCGATCATTTCCGGCGTGATCTGCGATCTGCTCGCGGTGCCCTTGTCGGCCTTGCCTTCGCGCCATGTGTAAAAACCCTGACCGGTCTTGCGGCCGAGTTCGCCTTTCGCGACCTTCTCACGGAGCCAGTCCGGCGGCGGCGGCAGCAAATCGCCGAGCTTTGCGCGCAACTCGTCGCCGACGGCGAGGCAGATATCCAGGCCCACCTGATCGGCGAGTTCAATGGGCCCCATCGGCATGCCGAACTTTTCCGCAGCAGCATCGATCACGGTCTTGTCGATCTTCTCGTCGAGCATCAGCATGGCTTCGAGCATGTAGGGCGTCAGCGCACGGTTGACGAGGAAACCCGGCGAACTCTTCACCGGCAACGGCAGCCGGTCGATGGCGCCGACGAATGCGAGAGCCTGCTTGAGCACCTGCGGGTCGGCGGCATCGTGGCTGACCACCTCGACCAGTTGCAAGCGCGACACGGGATTGAAGAAGTGCACGCCGACCAGCCGCTCCGGATGCTGCAGCGTGGTTCGCAGCTCCTGCAGCGGAATGCTCGACGTATTGGTGGCGAGGATCGCGCCCGGTTTCATTTTCGGCTCGATACCGGCATAGACCTTCTGCTTCAGTTCGAGCTTTTCCGGCACCGCCTCGATGATGAGATCGGCATTGCGCACCCCCTCGCCCTCCAGGTCGGGCATCAGGCGATCGAGCGTGTCGCGAATGTCGGTGCGCTTGCGCAGGATCTTGCCATAGAGATCCGCGGCGCGCTTGATCGCACCGGCGATCGGCTCCGGCTTCATGTCGGCGAGCGTCACGCGGATGTCCTGATGCGCGCACCATGCTGCAATGTCGCCGCCCATGGCGCCGGCGCCGATGACATGCAGATGCTTCACGACGTTGCCGCCGCCGGCGAGTTTTTTCATCTGCTCGCGCAGGAAGAACACCCGGATCAGGTTCTGCGCCGTCGATGTCACCATCAAGCTGGCGAAGGACCGCTTCTCGGCCGCCAGCATCCCTGCCTTGCTGCCGCCGTGCTTCTCCCAGAGATCGATCAGCGCATAGGGAGCCGGATAGTGCTCTTGCACCGCAGCTTTCTCCGCTTCCTTGCGCATCCGTGAAGCGAGAAAACCGCGAACGGGTCCGAGGTTGAGCAGCCGATTGAGCGCGTTCGGCCTGGCTCGTTTCAGCCGGCCGCCGACGACATCCTTTACCGCGTTGAGGACGTGGCGCTCCTGCGTCACGGCGTCGACAAGGCCGAGCGATTTCGCCTTCCGCGCATCGATGGTCTTGCCGGTCAGCATCAGCGGCATCGCCTGGATCGGATTGACCAGTCGGGTAAAACGCACGGTGCCGCCGAGGCCGGGATGCAGGCCGAGCATGACTTCAGGAAAGCCGAACCGCGCATTGTCGATCGCGATCCGCGTCCGGCACGCCAGCGCGACCTCGAGCCCGCCGCCGAGACAGAAGCCGTGGATCACGGCGACGGTCGGAATCTTCATTGCTTCGAGCCGATCGATGATGGCGTGGGCGCGGCCGATCGTGGTTTCGACCTCGGTCGGATCCGCGGCGCCGCGAAACTCGTTGACGTCAGCGCCTGCAATGAAGCCGGAGGTTTTCGCCGAGCGGATCACGATGCCGGCGGGCAGATGGCTTTCCAGCACCGTCAGGATCGCGCTGAACTCCTCCATCACATCCGACGACAGCGTGTTGGCGCTGGAATCGGCGCGGTCGAACAGCACCCACGCCACGCCGTCGGCGTCGCGGGTCAGCTTGAAGTTGCGATAGGGGCCGCTTGCATCGGGTTTTGGCCCGAGCTCCAGCACGCGATCCTTGAGAACGTCCAACACCTTTGAATCCATGACGCCCTCACACCATCTCGATCAGCATGGCGCCGCCCTGCCCGCCGCCGATGCATTCGGTGGCGACGCCGCGCTTCGTGCCGAGCCGCTTCATCGCATTGACGAGATGCAGCACGATGCGATTGCCCGAGGTGCCGACGGGATGACCAAGACTGATCGCACCGCCATCGACGTTGAGCTTGGCGCGGTCGATCGCGCCGGCCGCGCCGTCGAGGCCGAGCACGTCGCGGCAGAATTTCTCGTCCTCCCATGCGGCGAGGCAGCCGAGCACCTGCGTGGCGAAGGCTTCGTTGAGCTCCCAGGTCTCGACGTCGCCAAGCGCCATCTTGTTGCGCTTCAACAGTTCCGTCGCCGACAGCACCGGGCCGAGCCCCATGATCGAGGGATCGAGCGCCGACCACTGGCTGTCGGTGATCATCGCCTTCGGCTTGAGCCCGTGTTTGATGACGGCGTCTTCCGATGCAAGAATGGTCCAGCACGCGCCATCGGTGATCTGCGACGAATTGCCGGCGGTGACCTGGCCCCATGGCCGCTCAAACACCGGTTTCAGCTTCGCCAGCGTCTCCATCGAGGAATCCGGGCGCACGCCGTCGTCGTGATCGAAGAATTTTCCGTCGCGCGCGAATGCCGTTTCCACCTCGCCCTTGAGCCAGCCTTCGGCCTGCGCCTTCGCCAGCCGCCTGTGGCTTTCGACCGCGTAAGCGTCCGCCTGTTCACGGGTGATGCCGAACAAGTGGCCGACCACCTCGGCGGTCTGGCCCATGTTGAGTTCGGTGATCGGATCGGTCAGCCCGCGCTCGAGTCCGATGATCGGCTTGAAATAGGGCGGTCGCGCTTTCGCAATCGCCTTGATCTTTTCAACGATGCCCTTGGCGCCGGCGACACCTGCGAACCAGCGCACGCCCTGCTGCGGCCAGACCAGCGGCGCATGGCTCAGCGCCTCGGCGCCCCCCGTCAGGATCAGGTTGGCGTTGCCGTCGCGGATATAGCGGTAGCCGGTGTCCATCGACTGCATGCCTGAGCCGCAGTTGATCTGCACCGTGAACGCCACCATCGCTTCGCCCATGCCGAGCCGCAGCGCGGCGACGCGGGCCGGGTTCATCTCGTCGGCGATGACGTTGACGCAGCCGAGGATGACCTGATCGAACGCATCGGGCGCGAACGGTTGCCGCGCCAGCAACGGCCGTCCGCACTGCACCGCCAGATCGACTGGCGTGAATGCCCCGGGGCCGCTGCGTGCTTTCAGAAAGGGAGTTCGGCTGCCGTCGATGATATAGACAGGGCGCACCATCAGCCTGCCGCCCTCGTTTCATTCCGCTCCTGCACCACTTGCACGCTGATGGACTTCTTGTAGGGCGACAACGCTTCCGGTGCGAAGTCGTCGACCTCGATCACCCGGAGCACCGCCTCGTGCGCCGCCTTGTATTGCTCGGCCTCGACCGGGGTGATGACGCCCTGCTTGATCGCCGCATCCGTGTCGTGCAGACGCGCCGCGCGCATCCGCTTGAAGACGTCCTCCGCGGCGGTCACCAGCAGAAACGCCTTTTCCAGGCGCGCTACGCCGTTGTCGTCATCCACTTGCGAGAGACCCGGCGTCAGTCGGTCGCGAGCGACGGACGGCTCCAGCACCAGTTGAGCGCAGGCATGCACGACGGCGTCGCTCGGCCCGCGCGCCCGCGCGCCCATCGGCTGGATCATGAATTTGAGCATGATCGCAACATAGCGGTTCGGCAGGTTCGCCAGAATGTCGGCAAAGCGCTGCTCGATGGTGCGGAAGCCCGTCGCCATGCACCATTGCACCACCGGGAGATCGGCCTCCTGCCGGCCTTCGTCATGCCAACGCTTGAGCACGGCCGACAAGAGATACAATTCGGAGAGAATATCGCCGAACCGCGCCGACAGCATCTCCTTGCGCTTCAGCTTGCCGCCGAGCGTCAGGAGCGCCATGTCGGCACACAATGCAAAGGCCGATGCATAGCGCGAGAGCTGACGGTAGAAGTCCGTCACCGGACCCGCATCCTCCGGCGCAGGCGCGAACGCCCCACCGCTCCAGCTCCGGCCCCAGGCGCGGAACAGCGTAGTGACGCTGTGGACGATATGAACCCAGAACGTCTTGTCGAAGGTATCCAGGCCTTTGACCTTGTCCGTATCGCTGAGCGCATTCATCTCCTGCAGCAGATAGGGATGCGCGCGGATCGCGCCCTGCCCGAAGATGATGAGGTTGCGCGTCAGGATGTTGGCGCCCTCCACCGTGATCGAGACCGGCACGCCGCGATAGAGATTGCCGAGGTAGTTTTGCGGGCCGTCGATCACGGCCTTGCCGCCGTGAATGTCCATGGCGTCATCGATCACGGTACGCAGCCGCTCAGTGGCGTGCAGCTTCATGATGCCTGAAATGACGGCGGGATGATGCCCCTCGTTGAGCGCGGCGCAAGTCAATCGTCGCGCTGCGTCGATCAGATAGGCCGTACTGGCGATGCGCGCCAGCGGCTCCTCGATGCCTTCGAACTTTCCGATCGGAATGCCGAACTGCTCGCGGACGCGCGCATAGGCGCCGGTGGTGCGCGCCGCGAAGGCCGCGCCCGCCGCCGAGAGTGAGGGCAACGAGATGCCGCGCCCGGCGGCCAACGCCGTCATCAGCATCTTCCAGCCCTGGCCCAGACGCTCCTTCCCGCCGATGACGTAGTCCAGCGGAATGAAAACGTCCTTGCCCCAGTTCGGACCGTTCTGGAACACCTGCATCGCCGGCAGATGGCGGCGGCCGATGGAGACCCCCGGCAGGTCGGTCGGGATCAACGCCACGGTGATGCCGAGGTCCTCCTGCGAGCCGACCAGATGATCGGGATCATAAGCCTTGAAGGCGAGCCCGAGCAGCGTCGCCACCGGACCGAGTGTGATGTAGCGCTTGTGCCAGTTGAGCCGGAGTCCGATCACCTCGCGGCCCTCGAAGGTGCCCCTGCAGATGATGCCGGTGTCGGTCATCGACGCCGCATCTGAACCGGCTTCCGGGCTGGTCAGGCCGAAGCATGGAACTTCCTGGCCGTCGGCAAGGCGCGGCAGCCATTTCGCCTGCTGGTCCCTGGTGCCGAAGCGCATCAGCAGTTCGCCCGGTCCGAGCGAATTCGGCACCATCACCGTGACCGCGGCGACGAGCGAGCGCGACGAAATCTTGCGCACCACTTCCGAATGCGCGTAGGGCGAGAAACCGAGCCCGCCGTACTCGGTCGGAATGATCATGCCGAAGAATTTTTTCTGCTTGATGAAGGTCCAGACCTCGGGCGGCAGATCGCGCCACTTCCAGTTGATCTTCCAGTCGTCGAGCATGGCGCAAAGCTCATCCACCGGGCCGTTGAGGAACGCCTCTTCCTCCGCCGTCAGAGTCGCCGGCGAGGTCGCCAGCAGTTTCGCCCAGTCGGGATTGCCGGAGAACAGGTCGGCATCCCACCAGACGTCGCCGGCATCCAACGCCTCGCGCTCGGTATCCGACATCGACGGCAGCACGCGGCGCGCCCAGGAGAAAATCAGCTTGGAGATCACGTCACGGCGAAAACTCATCGCAATGTCCTCTTGTTCGGATAATCCGCGGTGCGTCGACTCGCTATCGCTTCAGGCAATGACCTTATACCCATAAGAGGAAATATCCTTAAAAAGGCAAAAGCGAGTTACATTTCATGGTTTCGCAATTGAAAATTAAGCGAAATTTTGCAATTCGGGGTCGGCCTGCGACCTCACAATAGCGCAAGAGCTCCAAAAACGCGATTTGCAAACGCGTGAAAGCCTCAACCGGCCGCAATGCGGGACGCGGGGGGCATGAAGACCGAGAGCGGCTGCGAATGCGTTGAATCCGACGAAGATCGCAGCACCGTCCGCGATCAGCCTTCACAAAAATTCGCAAAAAACTTCAGCCCGGCTGTTTCTTTTCGCGCGGCGCCAGACCGGCAAGCACGAAATCGATCATCTGATCGAGCGTCGGCCCCGGCTTGTCGACGCATTGCGCGATCATCTGCGGATGGAAGAAGCGCATCATCGCCGTGCACGTGCACAGCGCCGCCAGCCGCACGTCCGGTGCCTGGAACTCGCCGCTCGCCGCGCCCTGAGCGATCACCTCGCCGACGGTCGTGGCGATATCCTCCATATGCGCCTTGCAGACGTCCCAGTCCTGCTCCATGGCGATGGCGACCATCTCGTGCAACTTGGCGTCGCCGACATAGCGCTCGCTGTTCATGTGATGGATCGTGGACAGCAGTTCGCGCAGGCGCTGCGTGGCCGGACCCGGCGCGGCGCCGATCGCCTCGGCCGCGTCCTCGACTTCGCCCATCAGCCGCCGCGCCACGCCCTGGTGAATCGCCTTCTTCGAATCGAAGAAGCGATAGACATTGGCCGGCGACATCCGCAGCACTTTCGCGATGTCGGCGACGGTGGTCTTCTGATAGCCGATCTCGCGGAACAGCCGCTCCGCCACCACCAGAATCCGGTGACGCGTATCAGCTTCGGTATTGTCTGTGACTATCGCCATGAGAGAGCCAATCTTCAATTATTCTCCGGCCTGAGCAAGCGGAAAAGCGAGTTGCGTCTCGCGCGGCGCGGGTCTGGCCTGCTCCCGCTCGCCGCCATGCTCGGCCAGACTCTTTCTGAACCATAGCGCGTAAAGCGCCGGCAGATACAAGAGCGTCAGGAAGGTCGCAACGAACAACCCGCCCATGATGGTGATCGCCATCGGTCCCCAGAACGCCGAGCGCGACAATGGGATCATCGCGAGGATCGCCGCGAGCGCAGTCAACACCACCGGCCGCGCGCGCCGCACCGTCGCCTCGACGATCGCCTCTCCCCGGGTCAGACCATGCGTCACATCGGTCTCGATCTGATCCACCAGGATGACCGCGTTGCGCATGATCATTCCGGCGAGCGCGATCAGGCCGAGCAGCGCCACGAAGCCGAACGGCTGGTTCGCGACATTGAGACCGAGGGACGCGCCGACGACGCCGAGCGGCGCCGTCAGGAACACCAGCAGGAGCCGCGAGAAGCTCTGCAACTGGACCATCAGCAGCGTCAGCATCACGACGGCCATGACGGGAAACAGCACGAAGATCGAGGTATTGCCCTTGGCGGACTCCTCGAACGCGCCGCCCGCCTCGATCCGGTAGGCCGGCGGCAGGTGATCGCGAATCTCCTGCAATTTCGGCCAGATCTGGTTGGTGACGTCGGGCGCCTGCACACCGTCGACCACGTCGCCGCGCACGGTGATGGCCATGTCGCGGTTGCGCCGCCACAGGATCGGCTCCTCGTGAGCGTATTCGATCTTCGCGACCTGCGATAGCGGCACAGCAACGCCGTTGCGCGATGTCACGGTGAGATCGCCGACGCCGGCGAGATCGAGGCGCTCCGACGGAATCGCACGCGCGACCACCCCGACTTTCTCGATGCCGTCGCGCACGGTCGTCACCGGCACGCCCGAGATCAGCATGGCGAGCGCCTGCGAGACATCCTGCGGCGTCAGGCCGAGCGCGCGGGCGCGATCCTGATCGACCACGAGCTTGAGGTATGGCGTCTGCTCGTTCCAGTCGAGGCTGGGGTCCTTCACATTCGGATTGGCGCGCACGACATCGCGCACCTTGTAGGCGATATCGCGCACCATTTTCGGATCTGGTCCGATCACCCGGAATTGAACGGGAAAGCCGACGGGAGGACCGAAGTTGAAACGGTCGACCCGGACCCGCGCCTCGGTCAGCGCCCCGTCATCCACCGCCTTCTCGATCTTCGCCTTGATGCGCTCTCGCGCCTCGACGTTCTTCGCCACGATCACGATCTCGGCGAAGGCCTCGTTCGGCAATTGCGGATTGAGGCCGAGCCAGAAGCGCGGCGAGCCCTGGCCGACATAGGCGGTGTAGGTCGCGATATCGTTATCGTCCTTGAGGATCTTCTCGGCCTCCTTCACCGACTTCTCGGTGACGCCGAACGCCGTGCCTTCCGGCAGCCGGAGCTGCAGGAACAGTTCGGGCCGCTCCGACAACGGGAAGAACTGCTGCTGCACATGACCAAATCCGATGACCGCCGCGACGAAGATGCCGACGGTCGCCGCGACCACCTTGATGCGGTGGTTGACGCACCACTGGATCACGGCGCGCAGGCTGCGGTAGATCCGCGTCTCGTAGATCGCATGCGGATCGTGATTGTGGCTGACCTTGATGTTCGGCAGCAGCTTGACGCCGATATAGGGCGTGAAGATCACCGCGACGAACCAGGATGCGACCAGCGCGATCGCCACGATCCAGAAGATGCCGCCGGCATATTCGCCGACGCCGGAATTGGCGAAGCCGATCGGCAGGAAGCCGGCCGCCGTCACCAAGGTGCCGGTCAGCATTGGAAAGGCGGTGGATTCCCACGCAAAGGACGCCGCGCGCATCCGGTCCCAGCCCTGCTCCATCTTCACCACCATCATCTCGACCGCGATGATGGCGTCGTCGACCAATAGCCCGAGCGCGATGATCAGGGCGCCGAGCGTGATACGATGCAGATCGAGCGACATCGCGTTCATGACGATAAAGACGATGCCGAGAACCAGCGGCACCGACAGCGCGACCACGATGCCGGTGCGCCAGCCCAATGCGAGGAAGCTGACGAACAGCACGATCGCCAGCGCCTCGATGAACGAATGCACGAACTCGCCGACGGCGTGCTCGACCACTTTCGGCTGATCCGCGATGCGCTCGATATTGATACCTTGCGGCACCGCCTGCATGAATTCGTCGGCGGCCTTGGTGACGTCCTCGCCGAGCTTGAGAATGTTGGCGCCTTTCGCGGTCACCACGCCGATGCCGAGCGCCGGCTTGCCTTCCTGACGCACCTTGAATGTCGGCGGATCGACGAAGCCATGGGTCACGGTTGCGATGTCGCCGAGGCGGAACACGCGTCCGTTGCTTTCGACCGGCGTCTCCGCCACCGCCCTGGCGCCGTCGAACGCGCCGGTGACGCGCAAAGCCACCCGCTGCGACGAGGTCTCGACGGTGCCGGCCGGCGTCACCGCATTCTGCTTTGCAAGCGAATCGAAGATCGCCTGCGGCGCAATGCCGAGCGTCGCCAGCTTGGCATGAGAGAACTCGACGTAGATGCGCTCGTCCTGGGTGCCGTAAAGGTTGACCTTGGTGACGCCCTCTACCCTCAACAGCCGCTGGCGAAGGCCCTCCGCGACCTTTTTCAATTGCGCATAATCGGCGCCGTCGCCGGTCAGGGTGTAGAGAATGGAATCGACGTCGCTGAACTCGTCGTTGACGACCGGCCCGAGGATTCCCGCGGGAAGGCTGCCCTGCGCATCCGCGAGTTTCTTGCGCAGGACATAGAACAGATAGGGCACCTGCTTGGGCGGAGCGGAGTCGAGGAAGGACACCTGCATCGCCGTGAAACCCGGCTTGGAATAGGTCTGCACCTTGTCGAAATACGGCAGTTCCTGCAGCTTCTTCTCAAGCGGATCGGCGACCTGCGTCTGCATTTCGTCCGCTGTCGCGCCCGGCCACATCACCGAGACGTTCACCACCTTGACCGTAAAGGAGGGATCTTCGGCCCGGCCGAGCTTCTCGTAGGAGAAGAAGCCGGCGACGCCGAGCGCGATGATCAGGAACAGGATCAGCGCAGGATGGCTCACTGCCCAGGCGGACAGATTGAAGCGCTTCATCGCAATCTTCCTTCTTGCAGATGCGGTCTTCAGTTCCGTTCGTCATTGCGAGGAGCTCAGTTCCTCGCAATGCCGGAAATGACTCAAAACGACAGTGACGACACCACGCGCACCTTTTGCGACGGATCGAGCTTCTGCACGCCGAGCACGACGACCTTCGCGCCCTCGTCCACGCCGCCGGTGATGATGACGTCGTTGCTCTCGTAGGATTTCACCGCGACCGGCCTCAGCGCGACATCGCCCTTGTCGTCGACGACATAGAGCGCCGACGGACCGCCCTGACTGAACAGCGCCGACAGCGGCACCCGGGCCACGCGGGAGGCGGCGGCATCGGCGAGCGTCAGCGTCGCTGTCATGCCGAGCGATACCTTGTCGCCGGCATCCGGCAGCGAGAATTTGGCGAGATAGGTGCGTGTCGCAGGATCAGCGGTCGGCGCGATCTCGCGCAGCTTCGCGGTATAGGTCTTGCCGGGCTCCGACCACAGCGACACCCGCGCCGTGCCGGTCCGGGCGCGGCCGATCAGCGTTTCCGGTATGGCGACCACGGCCTCCTTTTCACCAAGACGCGCGACACGGATCGCCGGCTGCCCCGAAGCGACCACCTGCCCGGCATCCACCAGCGTCGCGGTGACCACGCCGCGGGTGTCGGAGGTCAGCGTCGCATAGGACAGGGAATTCCCGGTCAATTCGACCGAGCGTTGCGCGCGATTCAACCGAGCCCTTGCCTCGTCGGCGGCGGCCTTGGCCTGATCGAGCTGGGCGTCCGTGGTCCAGCCCTTGGCGCGCAATTCCTTTGTGCGCCTCTCGGCGGCGGCGGCCTGCGCCAGCACGCCGGTGGCCGCGCTCAATTCAGCCTGCGCCTGCTCGGCCTGCAATTTGAGATCGACTTCATCGAGGGTCGCGAGAGGCTGACCGACCTCAACGACCTGCCCGACCTCGACCAGGCGCTTTGCGACCTTGCCGGAGACGCGGAAACCCATATCGGTCTCGATCCGCGGCTTGATGGTACCGACGAAGCTCCGATCCGGAATCTCGGCCTCGTAATGCACCGTGGCGGTCAGAACCGGACGCGCCGGCTCGGCTTTTTCGGCGGCCAATTCATTACAGCCCCCTAATGCCAGCGCTGGAAGGGCCACCAAAACAAGTGGCAAATACCTGGAAAACCGCAAGAAAGGAGAATGAGCCTGCATCGGGAATTTCCTTCAGAAGCTGTTCTTGCCCTTACTGTGGATTGTTTAGTGATGATTGTCAATAATCGTCACAGATCAGGAATACGTGAGCGATGATGGTCCGTTCAATTCTGCGGAGCCGCTTTTAGGAAGAATTCCGAAAAAAGGACGCGGTGGATCACACGGCGGAACTGCAAGGAGTGGCGAGACGCGTCGGCGCCCACCCTGCACACGGGAAGACGGTGGGGAATGATCTCGCTGACGCGAGACGCAACTCACGGCCGCGGCGGATCTCGCCCGCTCTAAGATTGGTAAAATTTTAATCAGGCCCGTTCAAAGATACCGCCGGGGCTTCAATACGGATCGCGCGGGCACTGCGGGCTTATCGCCACGCGCATCACAGAAACATCCGTAAGCCGAATCGTCAGAGATCGGAGGCTGACCGTCCCATAGAACTGTGGATCAGTGAGAATTCACCTGCATTGGAAGGAATCCAAAATGAAGGCGAAGATAAGCGTTACTCTTCCTGCAATCGTTTCGGCGCTCGTCCTGATAGGCGCCCTTTCCGCCGGAATTGCGGCATATCAGGCCTACGAACAGCGGCAGAAGTCTGAAGCATTTCTCGAAGTGAATCACATTTCCCAACTGCTGCTGAAAAGCGCGGGGCAGTGGGCGATCGAGCGCGGACTTACAAATGCGCCGCTGAAATCACCCGACGCCCTGCCTGCCGAACTTGGCCCGAAGATCGCCAGCACGCGGCAAACCGCCGATCATGCGTTCAAGGAAGCAACTCAACTGCTGCACGGGATTCCGGCAATGAAATCTGCAGAGTCGCAGCTTTCGGAAGCCGAGAACACGTTCCAGGGATTCGTCGGCTTTCGCATGAGGCTCGACGAGAACCTTCCCAAGCGAGGATCGGAGCGAAACCCGGAGGTCGTCGAAGGCTTCGCGCCGGCGATCACCAAACTGATCGACATCTCCGGCAACAAGCTGCGCCTGACGATGGAAACGCTGAACCGCCCACCCACCGCGGCTCTGGCGCAATTGGTCGGCATACGTAATTTGACTGCGCAGATGGCCGAGAACGCCGGACGGGAGCGCGCATTCCTCGGCGGAATGGTTGGCTCCCGCGCCAAGATGACGACCGTCGGCTTCCGGACCATCGCTCGCTACCGCGGAAATGTCGAACTGGCATGGGAAACGATCTCGCCGCTGCGGATGCGCACCGACTTGCCGAAAAAAGTCGCGGATGCGATCACGGGTGTCGAGAACGATTATTTCCAGATCTATGGCCAAACGCGTGACGGCATACTCGCGACAGCCGAGAGCGGTGAGTACACGATCAGCGGCAACGACTATGTCACGCGGGCAACCACCGCGATCAATTCGATTCTGCGTCTCGCCGAAGCGGTCGGTGAAGCGGCCGACCAGGAAGCCGCGACGGAAGCTGCAAACAGCGGATCGAAACTGCTCGTCGCCGGATTGATCTTGCTGGGTTGTATCGCGCTCGCGCTGGTCAGCTTCTGGATCGCGTTTTCCCGGATCCTGCGGCCGCTGGCTGCGCTGACCGGAGCGATGGGTGAACTCGCGAACGGCAACTTCTCCGTTGTTCTGCCCGGACTCGAGCGCCAGGACGAAATGGGCGACATGGCGCGTGCGGTCGAGACCTTCAAGGTCAAGGCCGAACAGAAAGCGCGCGACGAGGCGGAAGAAAAGATGAAGCAGGATCAACTTGCCGCCCAGCAGCGCAAGGAAGACATGCACCGGCTTGCCGACAGTTTCGAAGCGGCGGTCGGCGAAGTGATCCAGACGGTCTCCTCGGCAGCGACCCAGCTCGAGGGTTCGGCAACCGCTTTGACCCGGACGGCCGAGCAGACCCACCAGCTTTCTTCCGCTGTGGCCGCGGCCTCCGAGGAAGCGACGGTCAACGTTCAGTCCGTGGCCTCCGCCAGCGAGGAGATGGCAGCGTCCGTCAACGAAATCAGCCGGCAGGTCCAGGAAGCGTCGAGGATCGCAAGCGAGGCGGCGCAAAAGGCCCATAGCGCCGACCAGCGGATCACCTCGCTGTCGCAGGCGTCGACCAAGATCGGAGACGTGATCGAACTCATCAACACGATCGCAAGCCAGACCAACCTGCTGGCGCTCAATGCCACGATCGAGGCCGCTCGCGCAGGCGAGGCTGGCCGCGGCTTCGCGGTGGTGGCGTCCGAGGTGAAGGCGTTGGCCGAGCAGACCGCGAAGGCGACCGCCGAGATCGGTCAGCAGATCGCCAGCATCCAAACGGCAACGGACGATTCCGTCGTCAATGTGAAAGAGATTGGCGTCGTTATCGGCAGGATCGCGGAGATTTCCGCGACGATCGCCTCAGCCGTCGAAGAGCAGGCCTCTGCGACTCAGGAGATCTCCCGCAACGTCCAGCAGGCTGCGGCGGGCACCTCGGAGGTTTCCTCCAATATCATCGAGGTCAGCAACGGTGCATCCGCAACGGGTGGCGCCTCCACGCAGGCCCTGGCAGCGGCAAAGTCCCTGGCCAGTAATACGGACCGCCTCAAGCTGGAAGTCGAAAACTTCCTCACAACGGTCAGGGCCGCCTAGGCGGATGCGATGAGGTTTGTTTCGTCGCTGACGAGCAAACCTCATTGCGCTTGATAAATCCATCATGAGCGGATCACGCGACCCGCTCATGAACGTTCCCTCCCTGAATCTTCCCACAGCCGGGCGATCACCCCTCAGCCCCGCAGGAACCCTCCGAAGCTCTCCGCGTTGTCGAGGCTCAACGCAAAGGAGAGGATCCATGAGTTCCACGACGGACAAGATCAAGGGCACCGCCAATGAAGCGATGGGAAAGATAAAGCAGAGCACCGGCGAAGCTGTAGGCTCCGACAAGATGCGGGGCGAAGGCGCGATTCAGGAAATGAAGGGCAAGGGCCAGAAAGCGCTCGGCGATGCCAAGGAGGCGGTGAAGGATTCCGCCAACAAGGCGGCAGACGCGGTAAATAAAAAACTTTGACCTGGACTAATCCAGTTCAACAAAAGACCGGCCCCGGAGCCGGTCTTTTTTGTGCAACCCGCTATCCCCGCATCCTGTAATGCAAGGTTTCGCGACCCGGCGCGGACTGATAAACCCGCGTCATGCTCAAGGTCGCCGCTCTATATCAATTTACTTCGCTGCCGGATTTTCGCGAGCTGCGTGAACCCTTGCACGCGCTTTGCGCTGGACTGTCCGTCAAGGGTTCGATCCTGCTTGCCGAAGAAGGCATCAACGGCACTGTCGCCGGCCTGCCCGACGCCATCGATGCGCTGGCGGCGGAACTGCAATCGGGTCCGTTGTTCGACGGCCGGCTCGACAATCTCGAACTGAAATTCTCACAGGCATCGGTGATGCCGTTCGCGCGGCTCAAGGTCCGGCTGAAGAGAGAAATTGTGACGCTCGGCGATCCCGCCACGGATCCGACCCGCGCGGTCGGCATCTATGTCGCACCGAAGGACTGGAACCACCTGATCGCCGCGCCGGGCACGCTTCTTATCGATACCCGCAATGCCTTCGAAGTGGCGATGGGCAGCTTCGAAGGCGCGATCGATCCGCAACTCGCGCGGTTCGGCGAGTTCAAGGATTTCGTCGCACAGAAGCTCGATCCGCACCGCCATCGCCGGATCGCGATGTTCTGCACCGGTGGCATTCGCTGCGAAAAGGCGAGCTCCTATCTGTTGTCGCGCGGTTTTGAAGAAGTCTATCATCTCAAGGGCGGCATCCTGAAATACCTCGAAGCCGTCCCCGAAAGTCAAAGCCGCTGGCAGGGCGAATGCTTCGTGTTCGACGATCGAATAGCGCTCGGCCACGGGCTGAAAGAATCGAGGCGCACGGGTCGGCTCATGGACGGAGAGGCCGGCGATGACTGACAGGACCCTGGCCGACCGCGTTGAGGCGCTGGAGATGCGCCTGACCTATCAGGACGAGACCATCGAGACGCTGAACCAGACCGTCACCGCACAGTGGAAGCAGATCGATGCGCTGTCGCGGCAGGTCGCCGAGCTGAGCGAGCGCGTGCGGGAGGCCGAAGCCGCGCGTCCCGCCCCCGCCAACGAGCCGCCGCCGCATTATTGAGAGCGGCGTTTCCGCCGGCGTCCCCGCCGCCGTTGATCGGCAACCGTTATCGGCTTATCACGGGCGTGCGTGATAAACGGCGTTGCACGCTTTATCGCCACGCCGCTACAACCAGTGTGGCGATTCAGGGGTTCGCATCGCATCAAAGGGATCGAGACACTGGGCGACACATTGCCGGAAAGGATCGCATGACCGCGGAAGTCTCGATTGGGGACGGCGAGGCCGCCCGGCTGACGCCGCATCCGCTGAGGACCGCCATCCTGGGCGAACTGCATGCGCGGCCTTTCACGGCGCTGTCCGTTCCTGCCCGCATCCTGCATTTCGCGTTTGAGACGGCCGGCGAGCGGGCCCAGGCCGACCGCGACCATCTGGCGGCGTTCTGTTCGGCGCGCGGCCTGCCGGTGCCGACCTTCGCCGAACGGCACTATCGAGTCGCGTTCGGCACCACCGTGCTGCGATGGGAGCAGCATTCCGAATTCACCACCTATACCTGGGAGCTGCCCTCCCAACCTGACGGAATTCCGTTTCACCCGTCGGCTGCGGCGCTCGCCGCTCCAATGCAGCTCGTCCCGCAACCGGGTCCGCTTCTTGTCGCCATCGACATGCATGTGCTCGCCGACGGACCCGCCGTCCAGCCGCCGGAGCGGCTGTTCGACCGGAACAGTCTCGCGCTTGCCGAAAACAGCGACGGCGCGGCGATCTACGCCACCGACTTCCAGCCCGACCCGTCCGGCTTCGTGCGAATTCTGATCGTCGACCGCAAACTCAATCCGGATCGCGCCGGCGCGCTGGCGCAACGCGTGATCGAAATCGAGACTTATCGCACTCTCGCTCTGCTCGGCCTGCCCGAAGCGCAGCGACTCGCGCCGTCGATCAGCACCGTCGAGCAACGGCTCGCCGAGGTGACCGATAAGATGCGCAACAACGGCAACCTTGCCGACAACCGGCACCTGCTTGACGAACTGACGGCACTGGCCGCGGAAGTCGAGGCCGGCGCTGCGGCGAGCGTATTCCGCTTCGGCGCCAGCCGGGCCTATTACGAGATCGTGCAGCAGCGGCTGACGACGATCGGCGAGCGCAAGGTGGCCGGACTACCGACGTGGACGTCGTTCCTGGCACGGCGAATGGCGCCGGCGATGCGGACCTGCGTGACGACCGAGGCGCGTCAGGAGAGCCTGTCGCTCAAGCTGTCGCGCACGGCGAACCTGCTGCGCACGCGCGTCGACGTCGAACTCGAGCAGCAAAACCAGGAACTGCTCAAATCGATGAACGCCCGCACGCGGATGCAGCTCCGGCTGCAGACCACCGTCGAAGGGCTATCGGTCGCGGCCATCACTTATTATGTGGTGAGCCTGTTCGGCTATATCGCCAAGGCGCTCCACGAGTCCGGGCTGATTCCGGTCGAGCCGGGATATCTGACCGCCGCCTTCATTCCGGTGGCCGCCCTGTCGATCTGGTCGGTGGTGCGCAGCATCCGCCACAAACATATCGGCCGCAACGACTGACCCCTTATTGAAAGCGCGGCAAACACCCAACGATTTCGTTTCCCGAAATTCGCTCTTACGTTGCGCGGCCGTCAAGCATGCCCGTCAGGCGCTGGCGGATGATGCGCTCGGCATCTCCCATGATGCGGTCGATCAGCTCCTTGCAGCTCGGCACATCGTGGATCAGGCCCACCGTCATGCCGCAGCTCCAGGCGCCGGCATCCATGTCGCCCTCGATCATCACCTTGGGATAGACGCCGGCGACCTCCTCGATGATGTCGCCGATCTTGAGGTCCGCGCCTTTCTCCCGTTCGATCTCCATCAGCCTCTCGACCTTGCGGTTGTTGAGCACGCGCTCGGTGTTGCGCAGCGCGCGCATGATCAGCCGGGTATCGAGTTCGGAGGCCGCGACCAGCGCCTTCTTGACGTTGTCATGCACTGGCGCCTCTTTGGTCGCGATGAAACGCGTACCCATGTTCATGCCTGACGCGCCCAGCGCCAGCGCGGCGACGAGGCTGCGCGCGTCGGCCATGCCGCCGGAGGCCACGAACGGAATCCCGAGTTCGTCGGCGGCGCGCGGCAGCAGGATCATGTTCGGCATGTCGTCCTCGCCGGGATGACCGCCGCACTCGAAGCCGTCGACGCTGACCGCATCGCAACCGATCTGTTCCGCTTTCAGCGCATGCCGCACTGCGGTGCATTTGTGGATCACCTTGATGCCGGCGGCCTTGAGCGCAGGCATGTATTGTTCGGGGTTGCGGCCCGCCGTCTCGACGATTCCAATGCCGCCCTCCACGATTGCCTGAATATATTCGGGATATGGCGGCGCAGTGAATGTGGGCAGAAACGTCAGGTTCACGCCGAACGGTCTGTCGGTCATGTCGCGGCAGCGCGCGATCTCCTTCGCCAGCAGTTCCGGCGTCTTCTGCGTCAACCCGGTGATGATGCCCAGACCGCCCGCATTCGAGACCGCGGACGCGAGTTCGGCGAAGCCGACGTAATGCATGCCGCCCTGGATGATCGGATGCCGGATGCCGAACAATTCGGTAATGGCCGTTTTCACGGAAAACCCCCCATTCGCTCAGGTGACAGCGAGCCGGCAAGCTCCCATTCCGCAATGGGCGGGGCAAGATCGATCGGCGGCCACACGTCAGGTTAATCACCCGCCAAACCCTGCTTGGCGCCTTGTCCCGGCTGCCTTGACATACCGCTTCAGGTCGGTTTCACTCGTAAAATTATGCCATTCTGTCGCTATTTACTGCAGAATGAAGCAGCGTGCGCTGCGGAGGGACTGCGGCGCCGCTTCGAAATGCACCTGCGGTTTCTCCGCGCCGGAAACGGTGCTTCGGAGATTGAATGACACCGCTGACGGATGCCATCGAGTAGATCATGACAAACCCTGAAAAGGAAACGACGGAGCGACATCAGCATGCTCCCCGGATTTCCGCTGAGCGTGCAGAACCCGGCCTTGGACAGATCGGACTCATCACTCACGAGGACGGCCTCGTCAGGGATTCTCTGATCGCCGAATGCGCCGCGGCGCTGGCCGCGCGGGGATATCGCCTGGGCGGCGTCGTTCAGTCCAATCCGCACCGGGAAGGCCGGCGCCGCTGCGATATGTATGTGAAGGATCTGCTGGGCGGCGGCGAGGTCAAGATCTCGCTGGATCGCGGTAACGAAGCAAGGGGTTGCCGCCTCGATCAGGACGCGTTCGCGCGCATCGATGCCTGGATCGAGCGCGCGGTGCTCGAGCATGTCGACCTGGTCGTCATCAACAAGTTCGGCAAGGAAGAGGCACAAGGCCGGGGGCTGCGATCGGTCATCGCCGAGGCCCTGATCGCCGAAATTCCGCTCATCATCGGCGTCTCCGAACACAACCTCGATGACTTTCTGGCATTCGCCGGAGAGGCGGCCAACCGCCTGAAACCCGATGTCGAAGCCATAACCGCATGGTGCCGTAACGCGATCGAACGCCGGGCTCGGTGCGAGCCCGGGTTGCCGTCCATGGAAGCATGAGTGATACGCAAAAAGCTGCTGGCTGGAGGGGCTGGAAAAGGCTAATCTCCAGCATACTTTCGGCAGATAAGGTGAAGGGCTGCGAGTACCTGTATATGCGCGGTCCTACCCCCTCATGCCGCCCCCGGCTTGCGCTTATGGCTCCAACAGCTCCCACCCGAACAGCGAGTTCCTTGTTCTCCGGCGCAAACACGTGAAGCGACGCGATGGACGATAAAGAGATTCTCCAGAATGCAACTCGGAGCGCAGCTCAAGCGGGCATGATTACGCTCGTGTTTGAGAATTTTACCGCTCAACTCATCAGGTACGTTCTCAGCGGGCACCTTCTTGATGATAGTTCCCTGATGATGCTCCGCGACAACTGCATCCGCGACCTGAAGAACTCCACCATGACGGGAATGTCTTTGGAGGAAGAGGCCGAAATCTTCAGGCAGGCCGTCGAAAACGCAGAGAAATTGCTCGACGCAGCGATAACGAGAGGACGGGACTTGTAGCCTCAACGGTCAAGAGTCGGCGCGCTCGGACAGCCTGCGTCGGCAAGACCTGTTGCCCTCCGTTGCACGGCATTTCTCATTCTCCGGACCGGCCGCACGTTGACGCAATGATTTCGGGCCCGTACAGCAGGCGGACGACCGCTATGCCATGAGCTCTGCGAGAGGCCTTGCGCAGGGACGTTTGGATAGCAAGTCGGCCGACTTGCGCGCCCCGGCGAGCAATGGGACACGGGTTAACCGAGAGCGGCGACCGCCCTTGACAACCCCCTTTACACCGGCTTCCCAACAGGTGGCCGGAGCAAGACGAGAGTTTCCAGGTCGAACCTAAAACCGAGAGTTAAGAGAATGAAGTAGCCCGTGAAATAGTGCTTGACTTGGAAAGCTCCTAGAAGTCTTGCTCGGCGCTTACCCGTGTTACGGTTTGCATGCCCAAGCTGCACCGTTTCGCGGCACTCTAACCAGAGAACCAGAGACTTCAGTCAATTCGCGATCTCCATGACAGCCCCGGTTGCAGGCTGTGTAGGTGATCGGACTTGAACACTCTGGCAGGCGCCGCGTTTGCACGACGCATGTTTAAGCCGTCGTTTGAATGCGACCATGGGAGGACCTTCGCGAGGGCTCCTATCAAGGGCCTTTCGTGCCGACCGTGCAGCGTCAACGTGGATTCGACCTTGGCATCTCCTGGTTGATGACATGACTAAGCTGCCGGATTTGTCCAAGTCCATGATGATGCTATAGAATTAGTTATTCAGTGAGGTCCCCTACGATGTCGCAATCGCGTCCGGTATCCGTTAGCAGCACGATCGAGGACATGCAGGCCGAGCGCAGCGCGCTCGAAGCCTTTGCCGATGATCGCGCTCGCGACTTCGTCGGCAGGCAGTCCGTCATCGCTCGCGTCACCGATCTCTGCGCCTCTCCTGCGAAAGCCCTTTCTCCGACGCGCGAAGGCCCGCCCTGGGGCATCTGCATTATCGGCGATCCGGGCTCGGGCAAGAGCGCGCTGTTCGGCGAACTTCTCCGCCGCACCAAGGAGACCGACGCTTTTGTGCTGGCGCACGCCGCCGGCGCCACCCCGCGAGCCTCGTCGATCGACGCCATGTTGCGCCGCTGGATCAGGGAACTCGGCGACGCGCTCGCGGTCGGCGACGTCGATCTCGCCGCGAATATCGAACCCGAGATTGTCGAGAGGGCTTTCGCCTCGCTGCTCGCGCGGATGTCATCGCAGCGCCGCGTCGTTATTCTGATCGACGCGATCGACCAGTTCAACAAGACCGCGCGCGGAAAGTTCACGAGCTGGCTGCCGCGGCCGTGGCCGATCAATGTGCGCCTCGTTGCAACCGCCATTGCCGGCGGCGCTTCCAAGGCGCTGGCCGAGCGTTCGGGCGTGGAATCGTTGACTCTGCCGCCGCTGGACGCGGCCGAGGCGCGTGGCATCGCCGATGCTCTGATCAAGCGCTATCGAAGCAAAATCTCGCCGCAAGTGATCGATGCGCTGCTCGAGAAGAAACATGCAAGCGCCCCCGCCTTTGGCAATCCGTTGTGGCTGGTGCTCGCCATCGAGGAGCTCGAGTTGCTCGACACCGAGCATTTCGCCGATATGCAGCGCGAATATTCCGGCGATCCTAAGGAACGGCTGCAGAATGCGATGATGGACAGCGTCGGGAGCATGCCGACGGATATCCTGCGCCTCTACCGCGCAACGTTCGACAGCGCTTCAGCAACGTTGGGCGTCCCTCTTGCGTCGGCGTTCGTCGGCCTGATTTCCGCAAGCCGCTCGGGATGGCGGGATAGCGACATTCATCAATTATTGCCGCAGGTCAGCGGCGAACCCTGGGACGAGAAGCGTTTCGCCGCGCTGTGCCGCATATTCCGCGGCCAGATTCACCAGCATGGCACGCTTGCGCAGTGGAGTTTCAACCATCCCCAGGCGCAGGCCGCCGCCCGCTCGCGCCTGGCGGGACTGCGTCTCTCCAACGCCCAACTGCATCTGCTGATTGCGGACTACCTTCTGACCCTGACGCCGAACGATCCTCTGCGCGCGTCTGAAACCATGGTGCACCTGCTGGCGAGCAAGGACGCCGCACGTGCCGCCCGATACTATGGCGATTCATCGTTGAGCAAGGCGGAACTGCAAGGCGCCACGCGCGCGCTTGCCGATGCCGTGATTTCGCCGGCTGCCGGTACTCCGACAGCCGCCGCGCAAGAGATCAGCCGTTTGCTTGACAGCCCTGACAGTTCTGTCCGCGCGCATGTTGCCGAGCGCTTCCTTTTCAATCTCGACGAAGCGATCGAACGGCACGTCTCTCCCGATGGCCGCCTGCTCATCTTGAATGCGATCGGAGGAGCGTTCGAGCAGTTGCTTCGCACCGATGCCGACAATGCAGGCTGGCAGCGCAGCCTGTCGGTTGTGCGCGACCGCGTCGGCGACGTGCTGGTGGCGCAGGGCAAGCTTCCCGAAGCGCTGAAATCATATCGCGACGGGCTCGCGATCAGGGAACGGCTTGCGAACGCCGATTCCGAAAACGCCGAGCGGCAGCGCGATCTGTCGCTGTCGCACGAGAAGATCGGCGACGTGCTCGCGGTGCAGGGCAAGCTTCCGGACGCGCTGGAATCTTTTCGCAACCAACGCACGATCGCCGAACGGGTGGCGAAGGCGAACCCCGATAATGCCGAGTTGCAGGTCGGCCTATCGCTGTCGCACGAGAAGGTCGGCGAAGCGTTGATGGCGCAGGGCAAGCTGGACGAGGCACTCGAAGCCTTCCGCAGCCAGCTCGAGATCACAGAGCAGTTGGCCCGCGCCGCCGACACCGATGACAACGACTGGCAGCGGGATCGAACGCTGTCCTACGATCGCGTCGGTGAGGTGCTGATGGCGCAGGGCAAACTGCCCGAGGCGCTGGAGGTGCTGCGCGGCGGCCTTACGATCAAGGAGCGGCTGGCGAAGGCGCATCCCGACAACACCGGCTGGCAGCGCAGTCTGCTGCTCTCTCATGATCGTATCGGCGACGCACTGGTGGCGCAGGGCAAGCTGGCCGACGCATTGACAGCTTTCCGCTCAGGACTTGAGATCGCCCAGCAGCTCTCGCGCGCCGAGCCCGACAACGCCGGCTGGCTGCGAGACCTGTCGGTGTCCCACGCCAAGATCGGCGACGTGCATGTCGCGCAGAGCAGCCTGCCCGACGCGTTGAAATCCTTCCACGAAGGGCTGACGATCAGGCAGCGGCTGGCAACCGCCGATCCCGATAATTCCGACTGGCAACGCGGTCTGGCGGTGTCCTACGACCGTATCGGCGACGTACTGCTGGCCCAGGAAAAAATGGCGGACGCGCTGCAAGCCTTTCGCGACCAGCTCGCAATTGCCGAACGGCTGGCGCAATCCAACCCCGGCAACACTGGCTGGCAGCGAGATCTGTCGGTGTCCCACGAGAAGGTCGGCGACGTGCTGGTGGCGCAGAGCAGTCTGCCCGAAGCGTTGGAGTCGTTCCGCAACGCGCTTGCGATCAGAGAGCGGCTGGCGCGCAACGACCCCGGCAACCCCAATTGGCAGCGCAGCCTTTCGGTGTCGCACGATTGCATCGGCGACGTGCTGGAGGCACAGGGCGACGTGGACGAGGCGCTGAAATCCTACCGGAGCGCGCTTGCAATCAGAGAACGGCTGGCGCAAAGCGACCCCAGCAACATCGTCTGGCAGCGCGATCTGACGGTGTCCTACGCTCGTATCGGCGAAGCGCTGGAAGCGCAGGGAAAGCCGGACGAGGCACTGAAATCCTTCAACGAAGAGCGCGCGATTCTCGAACGGCTGTCGCTCGCCGATCCAGGCAACCTCGACTTGCAGCGCAGCGTTGCTGTGAGCCAAGGACATCTTGCCGAGATGTATCGCCGATCCAACGATCACGACAATGCGCTGGCCGCGCTGCGGCACGGGCAAGCCGCCATGGAGAGCGTTGTCAGGCGTGCGCCGGACAATGCCGGTTGGAAAAAAGATCTCGACTGGTTCAACGAGCAGATCGAGGCCTTCACGGAGTAGTCCGTCCGCTCCTTTGAATGATGAATAGCGGCAGCGACGCGCTTTTTAAGCGTCGCTTGCGATCGGCTGCGCGCGTATGACTGGCCGATCGCCCCTCCCCGCGCGCCTGTCACCCCCCTTATGAAATCTGCGAGAGCGGCACGGGACGTACCGTTGCACGATATGCAGATGTCTGATATGCATTTGCGTGATAACGGGGCCGCCTGAAGGGCGGTGATCGGGAAAAATCAACAGGGGGGAACGCGATGGCCGATTATGCGAACGCCAGCGTTGTAATCGAAACAGTGCCGCCGGCGGAAATGGGGGCCGCGCTTGCCGCGGATGCCGCCAAGAAGGCCAAGTTCGGTACCATACATCTTCTCATCCGCGGTTTTCTATGCACGCCCTTCCTCGCCTACGGAGCCTGCGTGACCTTCGCGATGGTCGCCGCCGGCGTTCCGCTCGGTGCGGCCGGACTTGTGTTCCCGGCGGGGTACGTCACGCTGAGCTTCCTCGGCCTGGAGATGGCGACCGGCAGCTTCGCCACAATGCCCATCGGCATGTATGCCGGAACAGTCACGCCGTTCCAGCTGGTTCGCAATTGGGCCTGGACTCTTGGCGGCAACCTGCTCGGAGGCATCTTCTTCGCCTGGCTACTGTGGTTCTCGCTGACCAAGGGCGGAGCCATTCCCCCGGACAGCATGCTCAAGGTCATCGCCAAGACCGCCGAGGCCAAGGTGAGCTATATCCATTACGGCATCATTGGCTGGTGCGCGGCCATCGGCAAGGGCGTGCTTTGTAACTGGCTGGTGAGCCTGGGGTCCGTCATGTCCAAGGCCACCCGCAGCACTGTGGGCCGGGTGGTGCTGATGTGGATCCCGATCGGGATGTTCTTCGCGCTGGGCTTCGAGCACACCGTGGTCAACATGTGGCTCTTCCCGACCGCGATCCTCTCGGGCGCCAATGTGAGCATCTACGAGTGGTGGGTGTGGAACCAGATCCCGGTGACCATCGGCAATATCCTGGGCGCGATGGTGCTCAACGGCACGCTGTGGTACTTCACTCATACCCTGCAGAGAGAATAGGCCGCGATAAGGTTTGGCTAAGTCGTCATGCCCGGCCTTGTGCCGGGCATTGACGTTTTGAAGCGGAAACTCGAAGGCGTAGATGGCAGGGATGCGCTTCGTGCGAAGCGGTTTGCGGTTGATGGAAACATACCGATCCCCATCATAGCCGGATGTCCCCGTTCACAGACGATGTCACTTCTGCCCACCTTTGCGGCGGCTCAACTCTTCGCCCGAAGCTATAGCGTTTTCGAGTGACGGAAATACCAGCTCGCGTAAAGAAAACACGTCAAATCCAAATCACGGAGATCCACTTCCGATTCCATCAGAAGCGGAAAGGCTCGAAGTCTTCTTCGCTAATGGCGTCCACATAAAGTGGGGCACGACGGGTTACCGATACCTTCTAAACCAACGTGCTTGAACCGGTCACGATGCGTCGAAACGCTTGATCGTCAGTTTGTTGACGACTGGGTATGGTCCCCCAGCTTGACTGGAGCGCGCGGGGCCGCTGCGCGCGAAAAGAATACGCCAGTCACAAAGCTCCGACCCAGGGCCGCTGGCCGACGACAGCGGCAAGCCGGCCGGTCGCGCTTGGCGCCTTCCTGGACACAGAAGAACGACGACGCCCTTCGGGTTCCCTGCCCGGCTATCTATCTTTGCCGCCGGTTTCCCGCGCAGAAAGGCTGATCGAAGACCCGTACCGCCACCAGGGCGTCTTATTTTCTCGGCATGGCCGCGCGGGCGAGGACGTCCAACAGGCCTTCCGTGGCATCCGCATCGGCCTCCTTCAGCCGTTCAGCCATTCCAAGCGCCTGTCGCCAGCGAGTGACGCGTTCACCGAGCGCGTTCAGACGACCGAGAACGGCGGTGGCTCGATCGTGATTCTGCTCGAGAAAGGCACGGCCTTCGTCGGTGATCGTGAAGAGCCTGGGGGGATCGGCCGACGAGGTCAGATAGCCGGCTTCTACGAGACTGGCCAGCATCGGATGAACCACATTGGGGCTGGGCAAGAACCAGTCGGCCGTCATTTTCTCGATGGTCTGGATGACCTCGTAGCCACGACGCGGCGTCTCGGAAATGAGCGAGAGGGCAATAAGACGCAGATCGTCCTCGGCCACACCCTTTGATGATGGAGCCGTCATTTTTGTTCTCCGTCAAGAAACTTTCGCTCGAAAGAAACCCATATTATGCTGTAACGCAAGACATATTTCTCCGGCGTGTGATCCGCATCCTGCGATCTGCCTCAACCCCTGCGCGCACCGCAAACTTTCCGCGAGGCGCTCTTGGGCAGGCGACATCTCCCGACACGGAGCTGGACGGACTCGGGAACCTGTGTCAGCCCGCTTCATGAAAATTGCGCACGGGGCTTTCACTCCAGCGGCGGCTCAAAATCTTCGTCCATCCGCTCTACGTGGAGACCGCGGGGCAAGATCTGACCGCCCTGCTCGTCGGCGACGGGAAGATCTGAAATGAGGCCGACCAATAACGCCGCTCTCCAGACATCCAGTTCCGTCGCCGCAGATGCACCAATGCGCCTATCACGATCAAATAGTGCGTAAGGCATCATGTTTCCTCCCTGGCTGTGCGCTTTATCAACCGGCGGAGACGGGAGCCGTTCCCCATTGCATCCTCGCCAGATAAAGCCGGTGAGATTTCGTGAACGCGCATGTCTTGCGGGCGTCGGCCGGGTTACCGGTTACATTCCGAACGTCAAAAGACGCTGTGTTAATCAGGTCACAGCCGAATCACCCCGATCTGGATCATCTTGGGGCGTATGGCTGCGAACAAGGTAACGGCAGTACACAGGGCTTGAAGATTTCCAAGCTTCGCCTCGAGCCATTCCCAAAAGGGGATGGCTCTTTCTTTGATCTCCCACGAGACCATCCGATCCTCGACGCCGAGATTTGTTTCGGAGGCAAGGGCTTCCTTGCGCGAACTCACGGCACGCGAACTCACGGCACGGGCTGCCGGATTAACTGACGGAAGCCGAACCGTCGAGGCTCACGCCTCCTGGACGACGGCTATGATCCAGGATGCCTTGGCTTAAGCAGTGCCCCGGCTAAACGACACTCAATTCTACTTCGGCGTCTGTAGCCCCGAGGAATTCACCCACGCATCGATATGAGCCGCCGCGTCCGCCTGACGCGCTTTCCTTAACGCCTCATCCCTGCGTGCACCCGGAGGCAGTTCGTCCGCCGTCTTGCGGGCGTTGGCCGCGAACTCGACCAGCCGATCCTTCAAAGGCTTAAGCTGAATAGAACCTCGTCGCACCCTCATTGGCGTTGCTCCCTTGTTGGAGAGGCGGAGCGCAAGCGCGTTCTCCTGGCCTCTATCAGAGCCACAACCTTCGTGGTGATCGGATAAGTATGCGCCTTCCCCAGCCTGAATGCGAGTCGATTATTCACAAATCAAGCGGAGCGGTTCAAAACGCCACGGCATCAAAGCTAGGAATTTGGTCAACCAGCGAAATCACCGCTTCGTGTCTGTCGTGTTTGTTTGTCCAGCTTTTGCTCTTCAGGTCAGGTTGGCCAACCAACCGAAGCACGCCCCGCTCACCTAGGCGGTTGTGATGACCCGGTCAGGCCATGCGGCGGGCTCGGCAACGAGAGACGCACTCAGACAATCGCTCGGCGAGAAGGTGCTCACCATTTATGACGAATGCCGCGCAGAGCGGCGATCGGCATCGAAGCACGACGTTATGTCGCCGCAACCTGCAACAGCTCCGAGAGTGGAATCGGATCGCCATGGCTGCAATGGCTGCAATACGGATACCGCCGGATCATATGGCACGCGTTTTTCATGGCGCAGTGCGGCTCGCGCTGATCCGATTTGGGGACCGCGACTTGCCAGGCGGCATAAGAAATGCTTTTGGCGTGTCCAAGATTAATAAATTGCGCAAATCGCTAAATTTGGATTTTGATGCCCCGGCGGTCGTGAGCCGCGAGTCTGATGCAATCGGTTTGAAGCAGTACAGATATTGGCAGCATCCACCTGCTGATCCTGCTCAGCGTGAAAAACAGTGTGTATGAGAAAATGAGCGAAACGTTTGCCGCGAACTTACCGCCGGATCGTATCAGAGCCTTGATCGTTGAAGCGCGCGCCCTGATCCTCGACGTTGATGGAACGCTTGCCGAAACCGAAGAGGCTCATCGCCAGGCGTTTAACACCGCCTTCGCTGGAGCTGGTCTCGATTGGAGCTGGGATCGCGCAGCTTACAAGGACTTGCTTCGGGTGGCGGGAGGAAAGGAACGTATCCGCGCGTTCGACCGCGCGCGAGACGGACAACCGCCGCTGTTGTCGGATTCGCAGATCGCGGAGCTGCACCAAATCAAAACCAGGCTCTATGCGGAGTTGATAACCGAAGGGGGCTGCCCGCTTCGGCCAGGCATTCGCGCGTTGCTGGATGCGGCGCGGCGGCGCGGTCAACCTCTGGCAATCGCAACGACGACCTCGCGCGACAATATCGATGTGCTGCTTTCGGCCTCGCTCGGCAAGGACTGGGAGCAGTGGTTTGCAGCCATTGTCGCCGGCGACGAGGTGACAAGGAAGAAGCCCGCGCCTGATGTTTATCTGAAGGTCCTCTCCAAATTGAATCTGCCCGCGAAACAATGCCTCGCTATTGAAGACTCCGGAATCGGCCTGGCTGCCGCGGTCGGCGCTGGAATTCCTGTCCTGATCTCGCGGAGCGCCTATTTCAGCGACGATGACTTTTCAGGTGCCGCTTGTACGATTGATGACCTGACAGAGGTGGCAGGATAAATTTCCGGATCGGCCCGGACAATCTTCTTATGAGTTTCCTGTTGACCATCGCTTGATCAAGACAGACTACGATCCTCATCGTCCGACATTTCCATTTCGGATGCAGCGAACGACTTTCGCGACGAGCGCTTGACGGCGGTCGGCCATTCCGACGCCGGGCGTCCCGTCCAGACGTTCCGCCGAGAGGACGTCGCAGTCGTCTTCAGGTCGAGAAGCTCGCGCATTCGCGGCACGCAGATGCTCGCAGCATCATAGTGCTCAATGACAAAACGGCGGGCCGCTTCTCTGATCGCGCAAAACCGCTCCGGTTCCTGAAGCGCTTCGACGACCCTTTCTGCGAGTTCGTCAACGGCGAAAAACGGAACCAGCAGGCCGTTGTCTCCAGGACTGATGACTTCGCGTACCGGAGCGGTATCGGACCCTATCACCAGGCAGCCCGCGCTCATCGCTTCCAGCGCCGACCAGGACAGCACGAAGGGGTAAGTCAGATAGACATGCGCGGATGAAACCTGAAGTGCTGCAATGAAAGTGTCGTATGGAACACCGCCCATGAAATGAACGCGCGACATATCCAGCCGATCGCGCACTTCCGCTAGAAAGATCGACTTCCAGTTGTTGCCCGCCGGCGGAGGGAGACCATAAGACAGGCCATCCCTGCCGATGATGACAATCTGCGCGTTGGGCCGGCGTCTCAGAATTTCGGGAAGCGCGCGCATGAAGATGTGGTAGCCCCTGAGAGGTTCGAGATTGCGCACGACGAACGTCACAATTTCATCAGAACTCCCGACCTGTCGGCCGTTTGGAAGCGTCAGGCGCGCCTGCGCGTCAGGTCGCACGCGCGACGTATCGATTCCTTCATGAACAACTTCGATCTTGCTTTGATAATGCCTTGGAAAAGTCGACTGCTGCCAATATGTGGGCGAAATTCCGACATCGCAGTCAGCGAGAGCGAGCAGGGTTGTCGCATTCTTGAGCTGCAGCCCGATATGGCCATCCCGACCTGAGATCGGAAATTCCGGATCGAATCCGATGTCACGTCCTTCAGCGCCATAATAGAACTCGCAATAAACCAACTGCCTCGCCTTGGGGAACATGGTGCGCAACGGCAGTGTTTCTCCCCAGCCGGGATGTGCGAGAACCACATCCGGAGAAAAGCCCGAAGTCGCCAGGGTGGAAAGACTGTAGAGAACCTGCTCGGCCCGACGACATTCGAGATCGAAACGCCTCGCGAATGGATGCGTCCCCGAGACGTCGGCATCAGGAAGTGCATATTTAATCAACTTTACCGAAGACATCGGCTGCGCGTTCGATGCGCCAACCGCAGCGAGTTCGAAACCCGGCTCAGCGGCCAGCGCCGCCGCGAGATTTCGGTACTGCGCCGGGAAATTATTATGAACGAATAAGATCTTCATCGGCATGATGTCTCGGCGGCATGATATTTCGGCTGAGCGTGTGCGTTGCCTTTTAAGTAAAAAACTTTTGCCTGCGAACCATTCAATAGCAATCTCGTCCAATTATTCTTCGCTTAATTTATCGCGCGTTGACAAGTTCCAAATGAATTGGGACCCTCAATCATCGAGCTAACTTCAATCTGACATCTTCCTGCCCTAAAAGTCGTCGAAGTTGACACTGCGTGGAAATGAATTCCGAAGTCGCTGTATGATACAAAATACAATCGAAAGCGCAGGGCGTTCGCGATGAGCCTCAAATTGACACAACATCCTTCAGCCTACTCGCCGCAAATCCCGCATCCGGATTGGAATGGTTTTGAGAACCTGCCGGACACCGCCGAGAGCATCGCCGATTCCATCACGCTGCTGAGAGACGAGAACGACAGATTGCGCAAGATGGCTGCATCGTTGAGCGTGGAGGCTGAAAACATCCGGCAATCTCTCTCGCCGACGAAATCAACCGCCTTGCTGGTTTGATATTCCATCATGACCGATCGTCATCGGCATCCTGGGAAAAGCGGGGAGCGTCGGCCAGATCCGACAATTGATCGATCGTCGCTCCATTGGGGTCTTAACAGCAGACATTCCCCCCAAGGCGACTGCGCATGATGAACTGGCACGGCTGAAGGAGACGACAGGTGGATCTGTTTCGGGGCACAATGAATGACGCTGAACAACAGAGGGTGCTGAGTCTCGACCGCGGACTGTTCTTTGTAAATTATAAGAGCGCGGATGACTCCGCCTCACCGCCTCACGTGATGGTCGCCCCGGCCGAAGGGCATGAGCGACGCATGGAGATTATCCTGCATCCCGATGCGACCGAGCCAACATTGTGGCAGCCCAATTCGGGCCTCGTCGTTCGCGTCAACACGCCCGGCACCTTGCAGGTTCAGGTCCAGCCGGCAAGACCGGGCGGATCGCGGGCCGCTGTCGTACGCGTCGAACAAATTCAGGCCGGCCGAAGTCCCACTGCACTCGGTGCAGGAAACGGCGTGGGACTTCACACGCATGTTGCAACCGACGGCCTAAAGATACTCGGCCATGTGGCGGGTCGCGGCGACATCGTTGTCGGACCCAATGCGTGGATCGCGGGTCCGGCCGCGCCGTCCCGCGTGGAAGGAGTGGCTCTGGAATGGCCGGATAGGCCGGCGGGCGTCGATATCCGTTACGCGGTCCAGTTTGCAAATGGTCAGTCTGGCAGCGGCAAAATGGTGGCGCTCGGCACCTATGCCGGTACGCGCGGCCGAGCCCTCCCCCTCACCGCCATCGTTCTCGAAATGAGCGGAGCCGATGATCTGAAGTTTGTCGCCGAGGCAGGATTCCTGAATGCGCCAACTCTTCGTGCGGTCGGCAAGCGGGTCGTGTTGTCGGGTCCGACCAACCGTGAACCGCTGGTCGGTATTCGCATCGGCATCGAGCATACTGCAACCACGGAACAGGTCGCGACTCCTGCGATGCCACGCAAGTCTGCCGGCTCCGCACGGGTGAGGGTTTTCCGCAGCCAGCAGCGTCAGGCGAGTGCGGCTCGATAGAAAATCGGCTTCCGCTTTTTTCGGATCACGCTTCGAAGTCCAGCAGCCGCTTCGAAACGCCGGTCGGACGCTCACTGGTCAGGGCAACGGCAATGATGCTCGGGACCGCAAATGACACGCAGGCTCGTGCCAGGTTCGGCTCGCACGTCAAGCTCGAACGCATGGCCGCTCAAGCGATCACCGATCGGGACTTTCTTTCGGCGTTCAAATATGCGGACAGACGTTGCCGGACCGGCCCCTCGGCTGCGCATTGCTTCGTGCTTCGCGCGGAGGCGAACTGGGGGCTGAAACGCAGGGAGTTGGCGCTGGCCGACCTTGCCGAAGCGCTTCTCGTCGACCCGTCCGATCTTGCGGCCAACCGCAGAATGCTCGCCTGGTCGACAGACGAGCGCCGGCGAACGGCGGCAACCAACCTGATCGGCCGCGACAGCAATCCAGCGATCCTGCGAGCTGCCATCGAGCAGCTCCGCCGTTCAGGACATCGGTACTGGACCGCCTGCTCGGTGTTTGACAATCACGTGACGGGCTGGGTCGCATGGACTACGGCGGACACGATCGAAGTCAGACTTGAATTTGAGAACGGCACTCTCACCAGCACGCTTGAATCCAATTCGTTTCATCCGCTAGCCGGAATTGAGGTTCAGGCAACGGCTTTTCTGGTTCGGCGTCCGCCATCCGCCACGCCTCAGACATTGACGCTGACCTGCGGCGCCGAGATCGTCCAGGTTCGCCGGCTCGCTCCCAACCAGTCGCCTCCGCCGGTTATCCGGACCGGCGCGCGCAAATCCGTCGTATCACGATCCGATAGCACCGCGCCCACCGTTGTCGTTCCGGTGTACCGGGACGTACCGGCAACACTCGACTGCTTCGACAGCCTCATCAAGGCGCGTGCCTCGGCCGAACGGCAGCCCTTCCGCATTCTGGCAGTCGACGATGCCACGCCCGAACCTGAGTTGCGACGCTATCTGAAGGACCTCGCTGCAGCCGAGACGATCGATCATCTTGTGAACCAGACCAATCTCGGCTTCGTCGGCGCAGTCAATCGCGCGCTGGAGACGATACCGGCTGGTGATGTCGTGCTGCTCAACTCGGATACCATCGTGCCGCCGGGGTTCATTGAGCGATTGGCGGCCGCGGCGCACTCCGCGCCGAATATCGGGACGGTCACTCCGCTGTCGAACAACGGCGATATTTTTTCGTTTCCGACACCGAACGATCTCAATCCGATGCAAAGCTATGAGAGCACTCTGGAGATCGACCGGATTGCGAGCATCGCCAATGCCGGCGATGTCACCGACGTTCCGAGCGGCATCGGCTTCTGTCTCTATATTACACGCGACTGCCTCGCCGCCATCGGCGGGCTCTCGGAGAACTTCGAGCGAGGCTATCTCGAGGACGTCGATCTCTGCTTGCGCGCGCGCGCCAAGGGTTTTCGCAATGTCTGCGCCACGTCCGTCTATGTCGGACATCACGGCTCAAAATCCTTCCGGCACGAAAAGAGAAGTCTGGTTCTCCGCAATCTCGAAATCCTGGACCGGCGATTCCCCGACTACCGGCGGGAATGTCGCGCGTTCGAGGTCGCGGACCCGTTGCGGGCCGCGCGTGCAAGACTCGATCACGCGCTGACATGGCCTTCCGAACCTTCGGTGCTGATTCTCGGCAATCGACGAAACGTCATCGCCGTCGCCGAGGAGCGAGCCCGCCACCTCCGCGAGCGTGGCGAGCGTGCGATCCTTCTGTTGCGAGAGCACGACGTCGTTCATCTCAAGGCGGCCGATGGCAGCAGCCCACAGACCATCCGGTTGAGTTTCGGAACCGAGGCGACCATAGCCGAGGCTGCCGATGTCATTGCGCGGCTGCATCCTGTTCGCGTCGAGATTATCGAGCCGGATCCGTTGCCGGATTTGGTCGCACTGATGCGGAGACTTCACATTCCCGTCAATCCATGGGTGACATCAGGCAACCTCGGCGAAGCCGTCATCGGGCTTGCCGACGAAACGCCGTTTCTTGCTTCCGGCAAGGCGGCCAGGGCATTTGCGAAAGCGCGCTGGCCCGATCGCAAAATCGTTCTCCAGGACTGGCCGACTCCTCCACTGACGCTGGCGTCTCGCCACGGCGCGCGCCAGTCGCTTGCCATCGTGCCGTCTGCGCCCTCGCCTGCATCCTTCCGCTTGATACGAAGGCTGGCAGACTATCTGGGACGGCGAGATCCATCCAGATCGATAATCATAGCCGGCACGACAAGTGACGACGATCGTCTGATGTCCTATGCGAATATTTTCGTAACGGGTGCGGTCACAGCCGGTGAAATCGGCGATGTGCTCGCGCCGCATCATCCAGGCTGGCTGCTCACAGACTTCGGGGAACCCGCATTCGGACATCCGCTTATCGAAACTGCAAGACGGGCTCCGATATCTGTCGCGTACCGCGACTGGTCCGGCGGATCGATCAGACCGCGCAAGCGAGATCTTGCGATTCCGGCGGACGCGGACGATCGAGGGCTGGTCGATGCCGTTATCGAGTGGATCGAGCGGTGGAACGCATGACGCGCATCATACCAGTGCGCAAGCTACCGATCGCCGAACCGGAGCTGGTCAGCCGGCTCGCGCTCAGCGACGACGGGACGGTATCCGGTTTCGTGTTCGATCCGCAGGCTCCGGAACGCCGCTTCACGGTCGACATCCTGCTTGACGGCCTGGTGCTGAAGACGGCGCACGCCGATGCTTTCGCGCCGGAATGCTGTGGGCAAGACCACAGCAACACGTGCGGCTTTGCGATAATCATCGATCCCGATTTGCTCCGTGCCGCACGCCATCTCTCGGCTCGCGTAGCCAACCTCGAAACTCCCATCGGTCGCCCCATCGATCTTGAGAATAATAACGCGGCTTCCGTCGATCTGCGCCCGACCGGCAAGCTGCGTTGGTTGGGCGGCCTGCGCTTTCAGGGCTGGATCGATAGCGAAGCCGCCGTTACGCTGGAGGCAATCGTCGATGGGGAATCGGTTGCACAGGCGCGCACCGCGGGCTGGACGCACATCGGCGGCGAGGCCGTTGGAGAGGCTTCACGCAACGTTCGCGCTTTCGATTTTCACGTCCCGCAACGCTTTGCCGATGGCCGTGTCCATCGAATCCTGCTGCGGCGAGAAGACGGCGAACAGATTCCGGCAACGGCGGTCTTCGTCGCGTTTCCCGACGGCCTTGCCGGGTTGATCGACGTCGTCGGCGGTTACGAGGCCGAGCGGCTGCGCGGCAAGTTATACGATCAGCTCATTCCCGCTTCGCTGCCTCTTCATGACTATGCGGACTGGCGCGACCGATTCCCCTTGCCGGAGCCGCAGCCAAGTTCGCTTCGGCTGGCCATCGTGATCGCCGGTAGCGACGGTGCGCAACAAACGCTGTCCACGCTTGAAACGCAAAGCAACGAGAACTGGACCGCGGGCGCGATCGACGGTCAACCGCTTCTAATCGACAGCGACGCCATGCTGGAATTTCTGCAGAATGCCGCGCCCGATGCGAGCCACGTTGTGGTGGCCATGGCGGGTGTGGCGCTGGAACGGAATGCTCTGGCGCGTATCGCCGCCGCTTTCGATGCCCATCCCGATGCGGTCGCCATATACGGCGACCTTGACTTTCTAGCTGACGACGGTCGTCTTTGGCCGCTTGCCTTTCCGGCGTTCGATTATGAAAGGATGCTCGAGCAGGGGTATTGCGCGCTTCTGTTCGCGGTGCGGCGCGACGCCCTGATCGCGACGCTCGGGACACGGCCGGATAATCTCTACCGCCTCTTCAACGGCCTGCTGGATCGGACCGGTCCGCAGCAAGCGGATTTCCTTCACCTGCCGGGCGCATTGGCGACCATGCCGGTGTTCGATCGGGCAAAGGCCAGCCGGTTGCTCTCTGCAGCGAGCCGCCTGCACCTGCGGTCACGCGGTATTGACGCGGAAGCAACCGAGCAGCGGGGCAATTTCTTTCCTGCGGTTCGGATCAGGCGACCCTTCGTGCGGCATCGGACCACTGTGATCATCCCGACGCGCGACCGCGTTTCGATGCTGCGCACATGCCTCGACAGCATTGCCCCGGCGATCAAACGCTGTCGTGCCGATATCCTCGTCATCGACAATGACAGCGCCCATCCGGAAGCCATCGGCTTTCTTGCCGATCTGCCACGACGCGGCATCCGGACCTTGCGGATCGAAGGGCCTTTCAATTTCGCGCGCCTCAACAATCGCGCCGCCGCAGAACTCGACACCGACATCCTCTGCTTCCTCAACAACGACATCGAGGCAGTATCCGATGACTGGCTCGAGGAAATGCTGGCGCGCCTGGTCGAACCGGACGTCGGCGCGGTCGGCGCGTTGTTGACCTTGCCCGGTGGCGTCGTTCAGCACGGCGGCGTCGTGCTGGGCATGAACTTTTCAGTCGCGCACGCATGCACAGACCGAGTCAGCGATGACCCCGGCTTTCTCGATCAGCTCCTCGTGGCGCACGAATGCAGCGCGTTGACTGCGGCCTGCCTTGCAACCCGGCGAAGCGACTATCTTGCGGTCGGCGGGATGGACGAAAGCCGCTTCGCCGTGGCGTTTAACGACGTCGACTATTGCCTGCGCCTGCGCGAAGCCGGCAAACGCATTGTCTTTACGCCGCACGCAAAGCTGATCCACGCCGAATCCGTCAGCCGAGGCAGCGACGCGCGCGCCGACCGGCGAGACCGGTTCGAACACGAACTCAACTTGCTGCGTGCGCGCTGGGGCGAGATGCTCAATGATGACCCGACCTACAATCCGCAATTGTCGCGCGACGGCGTTCCGTATGGCGGCCTAGCCTGGCCGCCCGGGCCACGGAACCCGCGATACAACCGTCCGCCACGGGGTCACGATTTGCCGTTGGGGTTTTGAGATTCCCCCGGGCTTAGTAACCCGCCTGACCGCGTTGCAAGGCGACGAAATGATCGAGCTCCGCCGATAACGCATCCTGCCAGGCCGGCGTGGTCACTCCGAACCGGTCTCTCAAACGCGACAGATCGAGCCTCGAATTGCCGGGCCGTCTGGCCTTTGTCGGGAAGTCCGCCGTTGCAATCGGGGTGATTGTCTTGACTGCGAGCTTCATGCCGCGCGCCTTCAACCCCGCCACGACAGCGCGGGCGAAGCCATACCAACTGGTCTCGCCGGCGCAAGCGAGATTGATGACACCATCGCTGCGCGCGAACAGCCATTCCAGGTTCGGCGCATTCGACCACACGATGCCGGCAACGGCATCGGCGATCGCGCTAGCGGTGGTCGGTGCGCCCACCTGATCGGCAACGATACGGAGGTCCGCGCGTTCGCCCGCGAGCCGCGCGATGGTGCGAAGGAAATTGGCTCCGCTCGCGGCATAGACCCACGAAGTGCGCGCGATCAGGTGCGGTCCGCCGGCCGCGCGGATAGCGAGATCGCCGGCGAGCTTGCTCGCGCCATAGACCGAGAGCGGGCCGGTCCGACTGTCTTCGCGCCACGGCCCGTCATCCGTTCCGTCGAAGACATAGTCGGTCGAGAAATGGACCAACGGCACGCGATGACGCGCCGCCCATGCCGCGATCGCGGCAGGCGCCTCGGCATTGATGCGAAACGCAAGCTCGCGCTCGTCCTCGGCCCGATCGACAGCGGTATAAGCTGCGGGATTGACGATGAGATCGGGTTCAAATGCATCGAGCGCCATGCCAAGCGTTTCGGGTTTCGACAGATCGAATTCGGTACGCAATGGCGCCACGACCGTGCCGCCCTTTTCCAGGAGCGGCCGCAGTGCCCCGCCGACCTGCCCGTTGGTACCCGTCAATAATATTCGCATCAGACTTGCCCATAGACCGGAAGGTTCTTGACGTCGGCCAGCAACGGCGCATCGGCGTCCTTGGCCGACAAGGACGGCGCCTCCACGCCCCAGTCGATGCCGATCGACGGATCGTTCCAGCGAATCGAGACTTCGTCCTTCGGACTGTAGAGATCGTCGCATTTGTAGAAGAAGTCAGCGGTCTCGGAGAGAACGACGAAGCCGTGCGCAAAGCCTCGGGGGACCCAGAGCTGGCGTCTGTTTTCTTCACTCAGTTCAACGGCGACGTGACGCCCGAAATTGGGACTGCCTACCCGCACGTCGACGGCGACATCCAGCACCTTGCCGCGCAGGACGGTCACCAGCTTTCCCTGGGTGAGCGGATTTTGCAGATGGAGTCCGCGCAGCACGCCTCGCGCGGAGCGGGACAGGTTGTCCTGGATGAACGGACGACTGATGCCGTGCTCGGCGTAACGAAGAAATTGATAGGTTTCAAGAAAAAAGCCGCGCGGGTCGCCGAACAGCCGCGGCTCGATGATGACGACGTCCGGAACTTCAGTCTCGATAACATTCATTTCATGTCACTTTGGTTTTATTAACTTACAGCATCTCCTCATTGATAACAAACTTGCGTACTTAACACTATATGTTATGTTATCGCTGATATAATGTGAGGGGCCATGAAGGGGATTATTCTTGCCGGCGGAACGGGCTCACGCCTTTACCCGGTGACGACGGTCGTCTCAAAGCAGCTCCTGCCCGTCTTCGACAAGCCGATGATCTACTATCCCCTCTCGACACTGATGTTGGGCGGCATCCGCGAGATTCTGATTATTTCGACGCCCCAGGATGCGCCGCTGTTTCACCGGCTGCTGGGCGACGGCAGCGAGATCGGCATGCGGTTTGCCTATGCCACGCAAGAGACCCCGCGCGGGCTGGCGGACGCTTTCATCGTCGGTCGCGACTTTATCGGCTCGGACTCGGTCGCGCTGGTGTTAGGTGATAACATTTTCTACGGGCACGGGTTGCCGCGCATGTTATCGGCGGCGGCGGCCCGCAACCATGGCGCCACGGTGTTTGGCTATATCGTCAACACCCCCGAACAATACGGGGTGGTCGAACTCGACGACACCGGCCGCGCGCGCTCCATCGAGGAAAAGCCGAAACAGCCGAAGTCCAACATAGCCGTCACCGGGCTCTATTTTTATGACAACGACGTCGTCGAGATCGCAGCCGGCATCAAGCCGTCCCCACGCGGCGAGATCGAGATCACGGACGTCAACAACACCTATCTTGAGCGCGGCAACCTCTATGTCGAGGTACTCGGGCGCGGTTTCGCCTGGCTCGATACCGGCACGCATTCCTCGCTCGTCGAGGCCAGCCACTTCGTTCAGATCCTGGAACAGCGCCAAGGTTTGCGAATCGCCTGCCCCGAGGAGATCGCGCTGCGTCAGGGCTACATCTCGCTTCAGGCATTCGAGAAAGCAGCCGAGAAGAACGCGAAGAGCAGCTACGGCGAGTATCTGAAGTCCGTTGCCCTTTCATATGAATGTTGATTCAAGTCCACGGAGGCGATCGACGATGCGCTTCAAAGCTTCGACCATTTTTGTCACTGGCGGCGCAGGATTCATCGGATCGGCGGTGGTTCGTTATCTCCTGCACAATACCCATGCCCGCGTTGTCAACATTGACAAGTGCACCTATGCCGCAAATCTCGACTCCCTGCCCGGCACGAATGAGAACCTGAACTACGCATTCGAGAAGCAGTGTATTTGCGACGGCGCCGGCCTGCGTCAGCTTTTTGAGAAGTATCGCCCGGATGCGGTGATGAATCTGGCCGCGGAGAGCCACGTCGACCGCTCGATCGACGCTCCCGGCGAGTTCATGCAAACCAACATCATCGGCACGTTCACCCTCTTGCAAGAAACATTACGCCACTGGCGCACGCTGTCACCCGAGAAGCGCCAGAAATTCCGCTTCCTTCACGTTTCCACCGATGAGGTGTTCGGCTCGCTCGGCGATAACGGCTTCTTCACGGAGACGACCGCCTACGCGCCGAATTCACCCTACTCCGCGAGCAAAGCCTCCTCCGATCATCTTGTTCGCGCTTGGCGCGAGACCTACGATTTGCCGACGCTCGTGACCAATTGCTCCAACAATTACGGTCCCTATCACTTTCCGGAAAAGCTCATCCCTCATATGATCATCAAGGGTCTGGCGGGCGAGCCGTTGCCCGTCTATGGCGACGGCAGGAACATCCGCGACTGGCTCTATGTCGAGGATCACGCGAAGGCATTGGCGCTGGTGCTGGAGCACGGTGTCGTGGGCGAAACCTACAACGTCGGCGGACGTAACGAGCGTACCAACCTGTACGTCGTCGAAAGCATCTGCAACCTGCTCGATGAGGTTGCGCCGGAGATGACACGCAGGCACGGCGACCTGATTACCTTCGTCGCCGACCGTCCCGGCCACGATCGCCGCTATGCTATCGATGCGTCAAAACTCGAGAGAGAACTCGGCTGGCGGGCGCAGGAGAATTTCGAGAGCGGCATCGAGAAGACGGTCCGTTGGTACGTCGACGAGCAACCATGGTGGCGGGCCATCCTGGCGCGAGGCTATGCAACAAAACGCGTTGGCCTCAGCGGCTAACGCGACCGCAACTCGTCAGGGAACAGCATACCGTAATGCGCATTGTGATGATTGGAGCCGGCTATGTCGGCCTGGTGTCCGGGGCTTGTTTCGCCGATTTCGGCCATGATGTCATCTGCATCGACAAAGATTCCGACAAGATCGCTGCGCTGAACCAGTGCAGGATTCCGATCTTTGAACCCGACCTCGACAAGCTGATCGAGTCTGGCGTCAATTCGGGTCGACTGAAGTTCGAAACCGATCTTTCCAGCATTGGCGATGCTGACGCCGTGTTCATCGCGGTTGGAACGCCGTCACGGCGCGGCGATGGCCATGCCGATCTGAGTTACGTGCATGCCGCAGCGCGCGATGTCGCTGCGCGCCTCGAGGGCTTCACTGCCGTCGTCACCAAATCGACTGTTCCCGTCGGAACCGGCGATGAAGTGGAGCGCATCATCCGTGAGACCAATCCGGATGCCGACTTCGCAGTGGTCGCGAACCCGGAATTCCTGCGGGAAGGCGCCGCGATACGTGACTTCCAGCATCCGGACCGTATCGTGGTCGGCACCGAGGACGAGCGCGCCCGGAAAGTGATGAGCCAGATCTACCGCCCGCTTTACCTCAATCAGGCTCCGATAGTTTACACCAGCCGGCGCACCGCCGAACTGATCAAATACGCCGCCAACGCCTTTCTCGCGACCAAGATCACTTTCATCAACGAGATCGCGGATCTTGCGGAGCGGGTCGGCGCTAATGTGCAGGAAGTCGCCCGCGGCATCGGGCTCGATAATCGCATTGGCGCCAAATTCCTGCATGCCGGTCCCGGCTATGGCGGCTCCTGTTTTCCGAAGGATACCCGCGCGCTGTCGAAGACCGCGCTCGATTACGGCGTGCAGCTTCGCGTCGTCGAGGCAACCCTGACTGTCAACGAGACACGCAAGCGCACGATGTCGCGAAAGGTCGCCGGCGCGCTCGACAATGATATCCGCGGCAAGACCATCGCCGTTCTGGGACTGACCTTCAAGCCCGACACCGACGACATGCGCGAAGCTCCGTCGATCGCACTGATTGCCGGCCTGCTCGATTTCGGCGCCAAGGTCAGGGCTCACGACCCCGTCGGGATGGAGCAGGCGAAGAAGGAACTCACCGACATCGAATATTGCGACGATCCCTATTCCTGCGCGCGCGGTGCTGACGCGCTTGTGATCGTGACCGAGTGGCGGCAGTTCCGTGCGCTTGACCTCGAGAGGATCAAGATAGACATGGCTACGCCGGTGATCGTGGACTTGCGCAATATCTATCGGCCCGAAGACGTTCGATCGGCCGGGTTCAAGTATGAGAGCATCGGACGACAATAGCGCTAGCGACAGGTGCCGGTCATCTGTGCGACCGCAGTCGAAAGGAAGCGATCATTGTTACCGAGGATGTCAGACGAGGAAGCGGCTCTATTCCTGTCATTCGTCAGAAACAGCCGCAGCTATGTCGAATTCGGAGCCGGCGGAAGCACGGTTGTTGCTTCGAAGCATGTTCAGAGCTCGATACTTTCCGTCGACTCGTCCCGCGACTGGCTCGAGCAGGTGAGGACCGCGTGCGCCTCGAGTCGAACCAGGCCGGAGCTCATTTTTGTCGACATTGGTCCGACCGCAGAATGGGGATTCCCGACCGATCCCTCCATGAAACCGCACTGGCCGGACTATCACTCCGCCATCTGGAAAATGCCGCATAGTGCGGCGGCCGATCTCTATTTCGTCGATGGCCGCTTCAGGGTTGCATGCTTCGCGCAGATCGTGCTGCATTGCAATCCCAATGCGATCATCGGCATTCACGACTTCGCCTCACGCCCCAAGTATCATTGCGTGAGAGAGATCGCTCGCGAGATTGCGACAGCGGGAGATATGTCGTTCTTTCGTCCGCTCCCGGAAAAGAAAGTCGCCGAATCCATACTGCAGTCATTTCACGAGGAGCCATCCTAGAGCCGTTCACGTCACCATTTCGCGGAAACGGATGAACGATTCCAGATTCTTGATTTGACGCGTTTCTTCATGCGAATTCCACTTCGCTCGAAAACGCTCAAGCCCTGGCGCCCTCGGTTGCGCCGGCATCGCATCAACCATCGCGAGGGGCTGCACAAGAGTGATTGCATGCAACGCACGCGATCCGCGATCGTCGCGTCATAATGTTCAGCAGTGAACCAGTTTCTTCAACTCAGGCAGGAATTTCAGGATCGTCAGATCCTCGACATCGTTCCGGTCTCGAAGCGTGAAGAACTCCATGGCGCGGATGCGCTCGGGGTCACCTTCCCCTAACGGCCTTCCTCGCTCCCGCTTTTTCAAAAGCTGCTGCCGGGACTTCGTATAATAATGATTGATAGCGAGCTTTCTGCGTTTTGGCGCGGAACACCGCCCGCCGATCGGGAAAACCGGCGTGCCGTCTTCCTGGACATAACATCCCAACACAAGGGACTGATGCGGATGGAGATAGGCCACGATCGCATCGGGGCGCACGATTGATTTCATCACATAGTGATCCGGGAAATCGTCAGGCGCCCGTCGCGTGAACGACTCGATGCTCAAACCTTGTGGTCTCGTCTCGTGACCGTTGGATCCGAAATTGAGCCAGTGAACCGCGACAGCCGGCGCGGATGAAACCTCATCCAGGAGGTCCTTGATGCTGTCGCCCGTAACGGGATAGAGGAACTCGTCGGCATCGATAAAAGCGCACCATTCAGAGCTGTTTCGATAGCTGTCGATCGCGTGATGAAATGCGCGCGCCTGACCGAAATCACCCTCCACGTAGTGATACGTGATCATCTCCGGCCAAGGAAAGGATTCAATGATGGATCGCGTCTCGTCGGTGCTTTCATTATCATACAAATAAAAATGGTCGACGCCGGCCAGCCTGTGAAAGTGCAACCACTCAAGCAGGTCGTCGGCTTCGTTCTTGATCGCACACACGACCGACAGCCTGTGTTTTGTCCCATTCACTCCAGCATGCAACTTCCTAGCATCCATGACTCGCAGGAGCCCGGCAAGCTCCCGACGAAGATTCTCGCTCTGCGGAGCCAGGGCCAGGGCGGCAAGATAGGTGTCTTGCGCCTCTTGAGCGGAGCCCATGTTCAAATGCGTTACGGCTAGCCGATGCAGAATACGGGAATCGGAAGGCAACTCTCCGGCAAGACGGACCAGCATATCGCGGGCTCTTGCAAAATCGCAGCCTTGCATAAGAACCGCGGCCTTCGCGAATTGATATTCGTTGAAATCACCGAACTGTTCGTCCAGGTCCTTGACCGAACGTATCAGCTCATCCGGGTTCGGATTGGCGATCCGGCTGGAAAAGAACTCTTTCAAAATTCGCTCGATCTCACTCGCGGGCAGCGCATCGAGGTCTCGGTTGTCCAAGCCGAATTTCGGTCGCGTCGAAGTTTCCGTGTTCACCCTGCAGCGCTCCAGGCTTGTTCAAAAAACGTTACGTCGGCACGCCGGAAATCCCCGCGGAACAGCTTGATGCTCCAAGAATACGGTATAATCTTAACAAATAAGCGCAGTAACCCATCTTTTGTGTGATACACGCCCTGATGTTGTAAGGGTATTTGGAGGAAGATCAACCCGATAGTTTCGTGAATGTTATGGTTCCGCGGGAATGGCTCTGGATAACCGGCATGACAGAAAACAACAGACGTCCTCGTACATTGACCCGACGCGTGATGCTGGCTTTCCTGGCGGCGGGTCTGGCCCCTCCTGTCCTGAACAAGGGTTTTGCCGCATCGCCGGAAAAAAAGCCCCGGCCTTTCGTGGGAGCAATCCGGTGGGATGCCTGGTATTCGCCCGGCTCGGAACCGACCGAGGCAGTCAAGACCTCGCTATCGCCCGAAAGATATCGCTGGAGAACGCCATTTTTCGTCAGCCCTGGCCATGACTCCGGTTCGATTTCTTTTCCTGCGATCACGCAGGCGGAAATGGACAAGGAGATACAGCAGGCCGTCTTCGCCGGTCTCGATTACTGGGCGTTCGTCGCATACGGCTCCAAACATCCCATGTCGAAGGCGCTCTATCAGTTCAGAACCAGCACGATAACCGACCGTCTCAACTATTGCCTGTTCACCGAATTGGATCGATGGGGTTCGCGCGCCAAACCGACGGCTCTACTTCAAGAGCATATCGGTCTCATGGCAGACAAGAACTACCTGCGGGTGTCGGGCAATAGACCACTCTACTATCTGGGGTTCATCGCTCCGGCGGCTGTGGAGCGAAACTGGCAGGGAGTTGCAGGTCTGAGAGAGCAGATCGAGGCGTTTAGAGGAAATGCTACCAAAGCGGCGCTGGCCAATCCCTATATCGTTCTGGCCGGAGACCAGAACTTCCTAATACGGGAAGCCGCGAATATCGGAGGCGACGCGATCGGATCATACGCCCTGACCGTCGGCAATGGACGAGGATCCTTCACCAAGCTTGCCGAAATCGCAGAGCGTGGCTGGGATCAACTCAGAAGGAGCCATCTGCCTGTTGTGCCGACAGTGATGACGGGATGGGACCGACGCCCTCGCATCGAACATCCGGTGCCATGGGAAACAAAACAACGCCCCGGTGACGGCATCGGCAACTTCTTCTCCGCGCCAACGCAGAAAGAACTCGCCGATCACCTGACGCGCGCGCTTGATTGGGTCGCCGCTCAGACGCCAAGCGAGCAGGCGCCCGCCGTGTTGATCTATGCCTGGAATGAGAACGACGAAGGCGGCTGGCTGATGCCGACGTGGCCCTGTCGCACCGAACGCCTTGACGCGCTGCATCAGGTTCTGAAGAAGACCCCCATGCCGACCCATAAGCCAGCGCTCTGCTAAGAGGCGAACGGACAGGACCGAATCATCGCCAGGCAAGCGGCATCGTCCATTCGTTCCAATCCACGGTTCGATGGTCGGGCTGATATGGCGCGTACAATTGCTTCACCCAATAATTGAAATTCGGATGAAGTTTGAGAAATTTGTAGAACGCTTCGCCGAAGTTGATCGGACTGAGGCAGGCTCGGTTGATTGGCCGCCGGGCGATCGCGTTGACACAGTACGACGACATGCAGGCCCTGGTCTCGTTTTCGGCGACATTGCTCAGACTTCGATAACTGTTCGTGGAATGGAGCCGATACATGTAGCGATCTGATTCCACGTAACGGGGTTCGACCACGGTTACGGCGCGCAGCGCAAACTCCCAGTCGTGGCAGTACTTCAGGTCGGACAGCAGCCCGATCCTCCGCAGCAACTCCCGGCTCAACACGAAATTGCCGGTTGAGGCCGCAATCTGCGAATCCAGAAATGTCCAGGACAGCGGGGAGCCGGTTATGCGGGCCCGGTCGATAGCGTAGCGGAGGCTTGTCGGAAACTGGTGGGTTGTAATCCGCTTGCCGCGTTCATCGATCGGCTCAACCGCAGAAAAGCCGAAGAAAAGCTTCTCGTTGTCATACTGGCTGGAAAATATACGGATGCGATCCTTCGAAAAGACGTCGTCGGAGTTCAGGAAAAAGAGCATGTCTCCCTTCGCAAGCGACAATGCCCTGTTCCAGGTGTAGTGCGCCCCAAGGTTGAGAGGGTTTCTCAAAAGCGAGCAGGATACAAACCGCTTCGCGAAGGATTTCTTCTTCACGAGCCGCTGTGCGATCTCAAAACTCCTATCGGGTGAATGATCGTCGACGATAATGAGTTCGACGTCCGGAAAGGTCTGTCGGTAAACAGTCTCCAGGCATTCTTCGATGTAGGCTTCGTGCTTGTAGGAAGCGACGACGACGCTGGCCAGCATGCGGGAACCCCTCAGCTTAACGTCGGACGATGATCGAATGATTGGACCTGACGAGCGCGCGGCTCCCCTCGCCTACCTCCAGAATCGCGATCTGGTATTCTCCGTCTGGTATATCGCGCACGAAAAAAGAAAGCTGGAAGCCGAAATAGCAATCCCTGCTTTTCGCCTGCATGTAATTCTTGACGTCGAAGCGTTCGTGCCAGTCCACGACCAGGCAATAGCCGTTGTGATCCTGCTTTTCAGCAGTCACGGAGAGCAGGAGCAGGAACGCTATCCTGTGTTTCGTCGCCTCGAATGTCCCGCCTGCACATACCCATCCCCGCACGAGGACCGTCGATCGCGGATCGACCACCACCCGCTCGCTCGTCTGGGAATTGATGTTCTCGATGACGAGCAATGATTCCGGCGGATTCTCCGACGCACCTCGGGCTTCCAGCGGAATCCCGTTCCGCGCGTGTTGCAGGCCCGAATAGACCATCTCCGATCGATGAAGGGTAGCGAGCAGTTGAACGTGGGTAGCCGCTTCCTTCACTGCTTGCTCAAGCTCCTGCCGGCTCAAGCAATCCAGCAAGTCCGGATTCGAGCGCACCTGGGTCGAAATCGGTTCGGAGGATGAAACCCTTCTTACCGCCTCCAGAAATGCTCGCCCGTAACGCGAGTCCGGCTCAAGGTGAGCCCCCTCGGCCCATTCGTTCCAGGAGTTGATGAAAACGATCGGCTCGGCAAATTGCCCCCTTCTCGCCCGACCGGCGGCATCCCGCAGCCAGACTTCGAATGCTTCCGGACTCGACCTGTTGAAGATGTGCGCGCGCGAACCCTTGCGGGGCGTATTGTCCCAGCGTGGCATGACGGCCGGAAAATAGGGGAAATCGTATGTCTTTCCCAATGACGAGCGAACGGCATCGACATAGTCGTAAACCTTTCCCGTAAAGCTCGCCGGCGCTCCAATCTCCGAAAGCGACTGCTCCATCGTCAAGACGGTATGCGGAGGAAACTCCACGGCTGCATCACAGTTAAGATCGCGCGGATCAAACTCTCCGAAGGTCATGGCGTTGCAGATCAGAATTTCTCCGATCCCCAATTCCTTTGCTCTCGCGCGCCATGTCTCGAACAGACGTTGCCTGTCCGGCAAGAGCGACGGCCGATAGATGAGAATGATCTTGCGTCCGTCTACCGCGATGTAACGTTCATCGAGCAGAAGTTCTGCCATATCATCGATAAAGCGAACATCGTCATCCAGCGAATGATTTTGTCCGAGAAGAACCTCCGCGTCCGAGCCGTCCCAACGACGCGACCAGTTCTCATTCGCCCAGCAAATGCAGAACGGGATGTCCGGTTCTCCGTCCTCAAGAAGCAGCTCCAGCGGCCTTTCGAGAAGCCTGCGGCCCTGGAACCAGTAGACGTAATAGCAGAAGCCGTGAATGCCGTAGCGGCGTGCCAGTTCGGCCTGTTGCCGGCGAGTCTCCTTCAGTCTCACGTCATAGAAGCCGAGGTCGGCCGGCAACCACGGAGATTGATGTGCGGGAAACTGAGGACGCATGCGTGCGATATTGGTCCATTCGGAAAATCCGGGGCCCCACCATCGATCGTTCTCCGCGAACGAGTGAAACTGCGGCAGATAGAAACAGACATGGCGCACCTGTTTTCCAGTCGTATCCGGCGCTGCCGTAACCGTCTTGTTGTTGTTTGGAATCAGCAGGTCAGTGCAGTCGTCGCTCGAAAAACCCAGAGCGACGACCAGTTCGTCGGGCGCGATGCTGTCAAAGAGCGGGATCTCGAAAAATTCGCCGTCGTCCAGGCTGACGCGAAGATAGATCTGCGGCTGGCCCCGCGCCGCCAATGTATGTTTGAGCGCGCGCGCCAGGCGTCGACGCGCGCCCACGGTCGCCAAATCGATGTGGAAGCCGGGCCGGCCGATTGTTTTTTTCGAACCAATTGCGGCGGGAGCCGCGCGATCGGTCCTCGTCTCTTCGATCGCATGAGACCCGACGAAGAGAGAAAGAGAGACAGATGCGGTGAGCGACCGGGTGTCGACGATCCAGCCGGAGACTTCCCGGCCGGAATATTCAAGGATCGCGCCACGCAGACGCGCGCCTGATTCCAGATCGCTCAGGTCCGGATCAAGGAACACGCTCTGAAGGTTTTCGTCTTGCGAAATGGGATTAGCGACGGGCCGCATGCCCTTCGCATTTCTGACGTCGCGCTCCGCAATCTTATTCATCGTACCCCGATCTCCTGCCAGCCCCCGGGCCCACCAGATCACGAATGATTTTGATCGAAACGATCAAAAGTCATGGGCGTGATCGATTCCAACGTTTTAAAGCGGAATAGGGGCGGAAAGCTGCTACGCGCTTTTCCTCATCCCGCTCCAGCTCATGCTTCCCATCATGCGCAGCCGCCGGTTTGAAGGCGATCCACCGACTCGCATCCCGCTGGCGAGATTTGTCCCGAAGATCAGCAGTAGCCGCACCAACGCTTCAACGACCCAGTCCGCCAGCGGCCTCAACCATCGACCAGTGCTACGCCGATCGCGGCCAAACGGTGTGAGGCTCCCTCATGATTTTGCCGGGCTGCCTGCTGATACCAATGCGCCGCTGCGCTCTGGTCCTGCGCAACACCGCTTCCGGACATCAAGGCATCGCCGAGCGCAACCTGCGCCTCCGCCATATCCTGCTCAGCCGCCTTCTCGAACCATTCGGCCGCCTTCTCGGGATCGGCCTCGCATCCCTGTCCCTTTCCAAGCATCACCGCAAAATTGAACTGTGCGACCTTGTGCCCCTGTCGCGCCGCCGCCTCGTACCAGCTCGCGCCTTGGGCCACGTCCTGCGCTACGCCCGTGCCGGTGCAATACATCACCGCGAGATGAAACTGCGCTCCCGAATGGCCAGCATGCGCGGCTTTGATCATCAAGGACGCCGCAGCCTTGGGGTCGCTCATGGTGCCATCCGAATCGAGATACAGCAGCGCCAACGTGTATTGGGCTTCCACATGACCGGCGCCGGCGGCGCGCGAGAACCAGGAGACGGCGGCTTCGGCATTTGCAGCGCCGCCAAACCTACCCATTTCCAAAACACCGAGTTGATACGCAGCCGGCGCGTGACCGGTTTCAGCCGCCTCGCTCAACAGCGAGCGTATCTGATCAACCCGTTCAATCGATCCGTCCTGATGAAGCAGGAAAAGCGCATAAGCCAGCTTGGCGTCTGCATCCCCCCCCGTGGCCGCCTTGCTGAGCCACTCTCCCGCGCGCCTGTGATCACGCGGCACTCCGTTGCCCGCCGAATACAGCTTGCCAAGTTGCAACTGCGCAGCACGAATGCCGCCTTCGGATGCGCGCTCGAACCACTCGATAGCAACCTTCACGTTGCGTTCGACGCCGGAGCCGTTGAGATAGAAGATGGCGATATTGAACGCGGCGGTCGCATGGCCATTGCCGGCCGCGCGCTCGAACCATTTCGCAGCCTGACGGATATTTGGGCCGACACCGGTGCCTGTCGCGTAAAAGCGACCCATGAAAAACTGCGCCTGCACGTCACCACGCTCGGCGGCCTTTTCGTACCAGACAGCCGCCTCCCTTAAATCGGGCTCGGCACCCGCGCCGTGCGAATAGAAATCGGCTAAAGCCTGGATTGCGGGAACGTAGTCCTTACGCGCCGCCTTGCGCAGCGCGGTTTCGGCTCGGTCGATATCCTTCGCGACTCCATGACCTTTCAGACGCAACAGGCCGATATTGTAGAGCGCGATCGGATCATCATGATTGGCCGCGTTATGAAACAGGCGAGCGGCTTCCGCCGGAGCTTCCGGCAGACCCGTTCCTTTCAGGTTCATGAACGCAAGCGCAACCTGCGCCCTGACATGATCCTGTTCGGCCGCCTTGCGGTACCAGATCGCCGCCTGTTCGAAATCGACGGGAACGCCCTTGCCCTGATAATAGACGTCGCCAAGCGCGAATTCCGCGGCAGCGCAGTTCTGTTCCGCCGCCGCCAGATACCATCCGAGCGCCGCGCTTAAATCCTTCTCGCAGCCAAGCCCCTCGCAATACATGTTGCCGAGAACCGTCTGTGCTTCTGCTTTGCCGCTCTCTGCTGCGGCCGATATCCATCCGAAGGCAGCGGCGACATCCCTTTCAACGCTCATGCCATGAGGAAACACGAGATGATGGATGTCCGATGCTTTGTCACCCAGCCGACCGGCTGAGGATCGGCGCCACGTTTCGTTGCGATAAGGACCGAGCACCGGCTTGTCCCCTTGCAGAAAGATCAGCCCGAGTTGGAACTGCGCGTCAACATTGCCGAGCTGAGCCGCCCACTCATACCAGGCCACGGCATCCGGCACGCTCCTGACGACCCCCTCGCCTCTCACATAGAGCATCCCTATTCGATAGCCCGCTTCGGCCTTGCCGGCCTCCGACGCCAGCTTCCAGCACCTTATCGCTTCGAGATATTGCCCACGTTCATATGCCGCCATTCCCTGGTCAAAAGGACAGGTGCGGGGCGTTGCGGACGCTGGACGAATCCAATCCAGAAGCGATCGCGGTGAAAGCATCATGGTTCACGCATAGCCTCGTGAATGCCCTTCAGCATTCCACCGAGCAGATACATCGCGACGGAACGGGTGCCGACATTGATATCCCCTTGCAGGGTCATACCCGGAATCAGACGGAAGTTGCTCGGCACGTCCTTGAAGTTGTATGCGTCCACCGAGCAGCGCGCCTTGTAATAGGTGTAGTCCAGCGGCTTGCCGTCATCGTCAGTCGTGAAGGCGCCTTCGCTGATCCAGCGCACATTTCCCGACGCCGTGCCGTGCTCAGCTGCATTGAAGGCGTCGACCTTGATCGTGCATGGATCGCCGGCCCGGATGAAACCGACATCGCGCGAGGAGATCCTGATCTCTGCCTCGAGCCTGGTGTCGATCGGCATCAGCGTGATGAAGGGATCTCCCGGCTTGAGCACCGAGCCGACCGAGAGTCTTGCCATAGTCAGCACCACGGACGGCTCGGCTGCGGTCCAGCGCACCAGATTTTGATGCTTGAGAGCCTTTTCATAGGTCGCTCTCGCTTCGTCCAGCTTATTGCGCGTCGTCACCAGATCCTGGCTCAATTGCGCGAACCATTGCTGTTTGAACGCGTCACGGTCCGCGATGACGGATCCAAGGGTGTTTTGCGCCACGATCAGGCCGTTGTGTGTATTCTCCAGTGTCCGCAGCAACTCCAGCCGGGCATCCTGGGACACGTACATGTTGAGCTGCGATCCCGTGCCATGCTCTGCAAGCGTCGTGCGCATCTTCTCGATTTTTTCCAGGACATCGTCGCGTTGCCGATATCGGGCATCGTCGCCACGAAGCTTTTCGATCGTCGCCTGGGTCTCCTTGATCTTCGATTCGAAACTGTTGATCTGGGCATTGTACTGGGCCACGCGCTGCCCGTAGAGCGCCTTCTGCAGCGCCGCATATTTCTGGAAATCCGGATCCGACTTGTTGGCAAATACGAGCGGCTTCTGATTCAACTCGGCCTCATCGCGCGCCACCTGCGCATCGAGGCTTGCGATCTGCAACTTCGCCTGTGTCAGATCGGCGGAGGTGAAGGTCGCATCAAGCGTGGCGAGCAACTGTCCCGTCTGCACCTGCTCGCCCTCGCGGACGTTGATCGTCTTGATGATCGATGGATCCAGCGCCTGCAAAACATTGATATGACCGGCCGGCACGATATTGCCATTGAGGCTGGTGATGACGCGATCGATCCGCGTCAGGCACAGAACCACGACAATCGAAACAAGGAACGCGGAAAGTACGAACAGCGTGGCGCGCGCGGCCAAGGGCTCGGCCGCCTCCCGGATTGCATCGGTCTCCGACTGGAATTGACGGACGGTCGCGAGCGAAGCCTGGCTATGGGACAAGGGTCGGGCTCCGGAGTTTCGGCTTGTCGCTGCGAACCGCAGGCGCGAGATGGGTGTTCTGCTGATACCAAAGCGAACTGTAGATATCGTTCCGCTCCAGCAGTTCCGCGTGACGCCCGATATCGTCGACCACCCCGCGGTCGAGCACGAGAATGGCATCCGCCGCCGTCAGCGACGACAACCGATGGGAGATGATGATCAGCGTGCGGCCATTCGCTATTCGCGTGATGTTGCCGTTCACGATCGCCTCGCTGTCGGCATCAAGCGCGCTCGTGGCCTCGTCAAGGATGAGGATCGGCGGATCAACGATCAGCGCGCGCGCGATTGCAAGGCGTTGCCGTTGCCCTCCGGAGAGGTTTGGCGATCCTTCATAGACGCGGGTTTCATAACCGCGCGGCAGTTTGTCGATGAATTCCTCCGCTCCCGCCAGTCGCGCCGCCTTAACGACATCGTCAAACGTGGCGTCCGGCACGGCTGCGCAGATATTCTCGCGAATCGTCCCGCTGAAAAGAAAATTTTCCTGCAGAACGATGCCGACGTTCCTGCGCAGATGATCGACATCGTATTCGCGAACGTCGATTCCGTCGATCTTGATCAGTCCGTCGTATTCGGAATGCAATCGCTGCAGCAGTCGCGTAATCGTGGTCTTGCCGGAGCCGCTTTTGCCCATCACGCCAAGCGTCGTTCCCCGGTTTACTTCAAAGGAAACACCATTCAATGTCGGCGAGACGGCCCCTTTATATCGGAAGGTGACATTGGAAAATTCCACTTTTCCCTTGATCGCCGAGCGAACGCCGTTGCCGGACCGCCCTTCCTCGGCTGGCTGGTTCACGAGGTTACGGACGGTTGCGACCGCGCTCCGTGCTTCGTCATACTGATTGATCAACTGGGCCATCTGCATCAACGGGGCCGACACGCGTTGCGACAGCATCAGGAATGCAAATAACGCTCCGATAAAAACAGGATCACTGTTTGTAAGCGCAAGATACACGCCGACCGCATAAGAACCGCTCACCGCAAGCCGCTCCAGCGGACGCACCACCGCCTGGATCGCGTTTCCGGTCATCCCTTCCGCGAATCTCGCCTTGGCGACACGCGCAACCAGCACGTCCCAGAAATGGCGCTGACGCGCGTCGAGCGCCAGCGATTTCACCGTCCGGATGCCGTTGAGTGTTTGAACCAGAAACGCGCCCTGATCGCCTTCCGCGACCAGAACGGCATGCGACGCCTTGCGGTACGCCGGCAGCATCAGGATCAACCACCCGACGATGATCCCTGACAACGCCAGAACAATGAACGTCATGATCGGACTGAAGAAAAACATGACGGGCAGGAAGAAAAACAGTGTCGTCGAATCCAGCACTGTGCCGAACAACTGACCCATCAGGAACGAGCGAATGCGGAACACTTCCCGAATGTCGCGGGCGATGAGGCCGACGGCGGTCTGCTCGAAATAATCGATGGGGAGATTGAGGACCTTTTCGAAAACGTAGGTGGAGAGCTTGACGTCAAGCCTGGTTGTCAGGCGATGAACAAGGATTTGCCTGAGAAACGCAAACACCGCTTCGAAGGCGATGATGAGCAGCATCGCGAGGCAAAGCACATAGAAGGTATTGTATGCGTGATAGAAGATCACCTTGTCCGATAGCAGACGCCAGAACATGATGGGCGCGAGGCCGAGGAGTCCGAGAACCAGCGCGGCGATTGCCACGTCCCGGACGATGCGCCGCTCGCGAAATATCAACGCCGTGACGAGGCCGAAACTGAAAGGCTGGGATTCATCCGAGATATCGTAGTTGCGCTTGACGAGAACGATGTCTCCGGACCAGATATCCTCGAAACGCGGCCGGTCGATCACGAGCAGCGCATCTTCTGCGGCGTTCGGATCCCTCAGCACGATACGGGTATTGTTGGCGTCTCCGTCGACGCGCAACAACACCATGTAGCTTCCGTTGCGCAAACCAACAATGGTCGGAAGCGCCTTCTTCAGATGAGAGAGGCCGTCCCAATCGAGGTGAACGTGCTTCGATCGCATGCCGGCCTTTTCGGCGCAGCGGACAAGCCGGCCGGGAGGCACTTCCTCGCCGCCAAGAAGGTTGTCCTTGATAAGCTGCGTCGATGTGAGATGCAGCCCGTGCTGTCGTGCGACGATGACCAGACATTCCAGCCCGGACGGAAGCATCGGATCGATATCGTCATTCTCGGCGACGGCTTGCGCAATCATGAAAACTCAGTCTGTCTGTTATGCTGATCGGAGTCTATCATTTCAGATTGAATGATAATACGTTCCCATCGATAACATTAGACACAATAAAAGTGACGGAAACACGAACATCGGAGCGCCCCGGAGGCGCCCCTGGAAGCGGCAGGCTGCCGGCCCTCAATCCTCGGCGGCATGGAACGGAATTAGGCCGTCACTTCCTGAAAGTTAAAGCCGCTTTCTAACAAAGTCCTCTTGATGGCCGCGTCATCGGTCTCGGGCATCAGCGCCAGCGCACAGACCTCGAAATTTTCTGTCGCTACCGAGACCGTGGGAAAGCCCGCCATCAACAGCAGATTGCCGAGCCGCTCGGCGGTAAATCCGGTGCGATGAGCCATATGCATGTGTCCCTCCTCGATCGCGCGGGAGTGGCCGTAGAGCATGTCGAGCGGCCTGATCGGTCCTGCCGGAGATTGATAGGCGACTGCCGCGATACCTTGCTCGACGATAAAATGAGCCACGGCTTCAAGATCCGGAGTCATCAGCAAGGCGAAGCCGTCCTGCTTCAGGATCCGATGGAACTGGCGCAGCGTTGGAAAAACATCGTGAGCATAGAGATGTTCAAGGACGTGCGACGACCATATCACGTCAAACGACTGCGGCTCGAAGGACTTCTCGAGTTCGAGCACGGAGCCAACGATATCGGGTTGGACGCCGGGATCGATGTCGAATCGCACCTCTTTCAAGTCCCGCTCCCGGATCATTCGAGCAATTCGTCGCGCGGATCCGGGTCCGGAGCCCGCATTGAGCAAGTGCTTGATACCGGACAAGATCGGCTCCTGACGTCCCGATTGGAGCTATCGGAAACGAGTTGAACGACACGGCTCGAGACCGACCAATATCACTTTATCGATGTGGCCTCACAAAGGCATGATTGCCTATCAAAGCATTTCGGTATCACTAATATCGAGTCTACAGAACCTCTCAAAAGCAAAAGCCCCGCCGGGAGAAGCGGGGCTTTCGCAAATGTTGTGTCTTTAGCTGCCGAATTACGAAAGTTTCGGCAGGGTGACAATCTGATCGCTGAAGTGGAGTTCCTCGACTCCGCTGACCGCGATCGTCTGGTCATCGCTGAAGTGGAGCGTGTAAGTATTGGTGCTCGAATCGGTGTCGATCTTGGCTACGTCGAAGAACGAGCGGCCGGCGAAGTCGACGGAGTCCTTACCATCGCCGCCAAAGATGGTGTCATTGCCGTGATGCGTCTGGATATGGAAGGTGTCGGCGCCGGCACCGCCCTCCAGAGTCGAATTGGCGCCCGAAGCTCCGCCGTCACGCAGCCAGAACTCGTCGTTGCCCGCACCGCCCTGCATGACATCGCCCTGCACACCAACCAGGGTGTCATTCCCGGCACCGCCTATAAGCGTGCTGTGCCCCTCGACATTGCCGCCAGGCTCCTGACCACCGCCATGGTCATCTCCGTGACCGCTGCCATGGCCGTTCCCGTGACCATGATCGTTCCCGTGACCATTGCCTTGCCCGTGCCCGTTGCCTTGACCGTGACCATTGCCTTGCCCGTTGCCTTGGCCCTTGCCGAAGACCTGGTCGTCCGCGCTGGCGACCTGCACGTGATCGCCCGCGCCCGATGCCACCGCACCCGACACCAGATAATCATTGCCGGCACCGCCGTCCAACGTGTCGTTGCCCGTGCCGCCGTAGATGCTGTCATTGCCGGCGCCGCCGAACAGCGAACTGTCGCCGTGACCTCCGCGGATCACATCGTTGCCGCTGCCGCCATAAACCGTATCGTTGCCGCTGTCGTGCAGGTTGATGGTGTCAGACCCTCTCCCCGCCGCAACGAATATGTTGTTTTCGCCTCCGGTCACGTCCAGCTTGGCGCTATGGTCGTCCAGGACGATCGCCTTCAGGTTGGGATTCGTCTGGACGGTTGTCGACTGCGATACGTCCAGAATCTGAACGACCGGCGGAACCGGCCCGCCGTGAAACGGCCCGGACTCCAACCATCCCCGTGTGCCATCCTCAGTCTCGTGGAAGACGCCGCTTTGTTCGAGCGAATCGATCAGCGCTGATCTTACGCCCGCTTCTATATTTCCGTTATGCTGGACGAAATGATCCAGCTCGGTCTTCGTCAGGTAGGAAATGGCCATGGTACCCTCTGACTGGATTCCCAAGATCTATAGCGAAGCAGATACCCCGGTCGACGCCAATCGACGCTAATATGCTGCGGCTCGAAGGTGCTCTCAGCTTGAACCAGAACGAAACGGCAAAACCGGCCTGGAATGCGTCATCACATATAAATGTTATGATGCACCGCGATATTTGTTACTCGTATGTTAGTTGTGAGTAGCCGCTTAAGTCAAGGGTCAAATTCACGCGCTGTTAACGTACATTTTACTCTTATCGTCGGCGACGGGCGGTCGATGGCCCTGACGAGGGCACTTTGGTCTCTTAACAACGGGATTAATGGTGCTTTGTTACCTTTATCGCGCCCGCCATTCGCAATTTGCTCCCGAGATATGTATGAGACGATCGGTTATCAGGCGCCCGCCTCCGGTTTGTTGATTGTGGCGGTCGGTTAAGAGAGTGGTAATATTGACAGGTGTTTTTGCCAAGAAATGTGAGATTCCGTTATCGTGGACCGCATGAGCTTTCCTGGACCGATGCGGAGGATCATCACTGTTACCCAGCGCAAGGGCGGTGTCGGCAAAACCACGATCGCGGTCTGTGCCGCCGCCGCGCTCGCCCGCCGCGGACATGAGGTCGCACTGGTCGACAGTGACCCTCAACGCTCCGCTTCGCACTGGGCAGAGCCCGGCAATCTTGAGTTTCCCGTCTATGAAATGGCTCTGGAGCAAACGTCGGTGTCCGCCTGGGCCCACGACGTGCGCAGCATTCAAGCCGGTGTCGTGGTCATCGATACCGCTCCCAATGCGCGCGAGATGGGCGCCTCGATCGCCCTCGCCAACCTGATTCTGGTGCCTTGCACGCCCTCGGGCCTCGATCTCGATGCGACACGGCAGACCCTTGCGATCATCGACGCGGCGCGGAAACACCGGCGGGATCGAATCAAGGTGATCCTTGTGCCCAACAGACTGGACCGCCGCACGTTGGAGGCACGACAGCTGATGGACGAATTGAGCGCATTCGGCGAGATCATTGCGCCGCCGATCGCCGCCCGTGCGGCCTTCGTCCGCTGCTTCACCAACGGCCAATCAGTCACGAGCTTCATGCCGGGAGATGCCGCCGACCAGGAAATTCAGCAGCTTGCGGATGCGATCGAACAGGCTGAAAGAGAGGAATAGTGCGATCTCGAGCGCAATCGAGATCGCTTCAGCTTGATGGGACTACCGGGAATCGGCGGGACCAAGCAACGCGTGAATCACGCCTTGCGTGCCTGATTGCCGAGGCGACGCGGTGACCGCGGCTTCCTCCAGCCTCATTTTTTCAAGCAGGAGATCTGTTACTATCTTTCGAAGCCGCTGGTTCTCGAGCTTGAGCTCGTCCAGAACATGGCGCATCTCATCCATTGCCGGGGGGCTGGTGAGCGACTTATGGTCATCGGCACGATTCAGGGGAACAGCCGGTTCGGGCTTGGGCAAGGGCAGCTTCCGCCACCGGTGAAGCGTCATGACGCTCACGCCAAGCGCCTTGCAAACGTCCACCTGGGAATTGCCGGCACGAGCGAGTTCGTCTGCCCGGGCCAGTTTCAAAAGAATTTCCTCGTGCGAATGCTTCTTCATCTTCCCGTCCGAATGCGCCCGGTTCATCGTTCCTCAACGAGGGGCCTCAAGTCGACGCCAGAACCAATGTAAATACTCATTATTCGAAATAACGCTACAACAGAAATATTCAGCGCTTAGGCGCCGCCCCACTCTCGATCATCATCCGGTATCCACGCAAGTTAGCCTTTGGTGTTAGCTGCAGTGCAATGTAAATCTTGCAGGCAACCTACCGCCGACGCTGGGCGCGGTCCGATGAACGAGTGCTTAACATCGGTAGCTAATCATGGCCGGACGTTAACGTACGGCGAAACATGGGAAACACTATCCTTAACATATCAGAGCTACGCGATCAGGGGGGCGATTTTTCAACATCGTATTGAGAACTCGCCCGTCCCCCATCTCCACCGCGTCCTGCCATTTACTGGGGGGAACAGCCGGCCATCGCGCCGATTTTCGGCGTATCAGTTTTCCGAGGCGGCCGAAGCCCCGTCAGCTATCTCTACCCGCACCAACTGTTGGACGAAGTTTCCAGAGCCCGTGGTCCAGGCGGGAATATTTTACCCTTCGCTCAGGCGACCGGCAGCGCCGACTCGAGCAGATGGACTAAAAGGGAATCGCCAGAATGCAGCCCGATCGTCGAATCTTCTCGACCGGCGGTTCGAGACTGAGCGGTCAAACAAGACGTGGACTGCCGGCCGCCCCTGCGCAGGGACGCGCGCCGCAGCGATATTGCTATTTCTGCGAATCCGGTTGGAGAAACAGGCGGCCCAGTCCGTTGGACTTTTATCCTCGTGTCGGTTTCGAGACCGGAAAGTTTGACGAGGCGAGGCGCCGGCGTTGGTCGAGCGAGAGCAGCGCCAGGCGCGACGACATATGCGGCATCGAAGCGCTAGAAATCTGACATTCCAACAGCGTCCAATGCGCCAGAGCCATGCGGGCGAGACGGGTGCTCGAATCCATGAAGGTCGCCTGCCAGATACACCACCTCGACACAGTCGATGTTCTGCCGCTCGTTGCCGATTTTCTGTTCTGCCAGAACCAGCGCCCGGGATGGATCATCTGATTGAACATCGACCTGACGCTGAAGACACTTAAAGTTATGTCCCTCCGAATTCAGCAGATTCTTGTAGAAAAAAACCCGATAGTCGTTCATCGTGAACTCCTCTTTTTGGATCGAGGGCCGGGTGGAACGCAGGTCGTCGCCCTCAAGCCTCCATGGCGGACAGCCGCTGTCGGTTGCGCAATGCGATTTGGCGAGCGCTCGATAACATCAGGATCCCGTCATCATTGAGTTGCGAGAGCGCCCGCGAGACGGTCTCCAACGTCAGACCGAGGTAGTCGCCAATATCGCGGCGACACATCGGGAGCGCCATCATGCCGGCCTTGGCGAGCCGACGGTCCATTTCCAGGAGGAAGGTGGCGACGCGCTCCATCGCAGTCTTGCGGCCAAGAAGCAGCATATGATCTTCGGCATGCCTGAGGTCGCTTGCCGTCAACGTCCAGAGATTGCGGGCAACCTGAGCGTTCGATACTGCAGCCTTCTCCAGGCTGCGACGAGGCAAAAGGCGAACGGTGGTGTCGACAATTGCTTCGGCGGTGAGGCGGTGCTCCGAGCCGGGGTCGAGGCCAAAGACATCGCCCGGCAGGTGGAACGCGCCGATCTGCCTTCGTCCGTCGCTCAGGAGTTTATAGGTGCGAACTGCACCCCGGATAATCTGGTAGAGGTATTCGGAAGACTCACCCTCACCGTAAATTTCCTCTTCCTTTTTGTAGGAAAATTCGCTCGCGATCACTCCCGAGCAACGGGCGATGGCGTCGAATTGATCGGCTGGTTCCGCCGCCATGAGGTGCGAGATGTTGGGAACCTTGGCAGTGGGAGTGATCGTCTGGGTATGCATGTCACCATCTCCTCCACGCGGATGGCTTGGTCTAGCCGAGACGTACGCGCAGGGATATTTCGGTCGATATCCTAAGGGGCGCCTCCTAAGGGGTTTAACGGAGGTGCTGTTCCACGGCAGGCCCATGCCTCGCACGCATTTCGAGCCAGATCAGACCTATGTCGCAATCGGATAAATAGCTGCCGGATGCCTTCCTGGAGCTTCCCGCCAATTCCAGATCGTGCCTGTTCGAACGTGAGATACTCGAATGCGCAGCCAACCGACGAAGCTTGCCGAAATGAAAAGTCAGCCTTGATCGAAATCAACGTGCAGCGCGGTGGACCGGCTCTTATCAAACGACAGGCAGCTATCGGATCGGAACACGCCATGAAAGCGCTGGTCTACCATGGCCCCGGGCACAAGACGCTCGAAGATCGGCCCAAGCCGGAAGTTCAGTCTGCAGGAGATGCAATCGTCAAGATGGTGAAAACCACCATCTGCGGCACGGATCTGCATATTCTGAAAGGTGACGTGCCGACCTGTGCACCCGGTCGTATTCTCGGACACGAAGGCGTGGGGATCGTCGATGCAGTGGGCGCCGGTGTCACGACCTTCAAACCGGGCGATCATGTCCTGGTTTCCTGCATTTCCTCCTGCGGCAAATGCGAATACTGCCGTCGAGGTCTCTACTCCCATTGCACCACCGGCGGCTGGATCCTCGGCAACGAGATCGATGGGACACAAGCTGAGTATGTCCGGATCCCGCACGCCGACACCAGCCTCTATCCTATTCCGGCCGACGCCGACGAAGAAGCGCTCGTCATGTTGAGCGACATCTTGCCGACCGGCTTCGAATGCGGTGTTCTGAACGGCAAGGTGGCGCCAGGGTCGACCGTCGCGATCGTCGGCTCCGGACCGATCGGTCTTGCCGCATTGCTGACCGCGCAGTTCTATTCTCCCGCCGAACTCATCATGATCGATCTCGATAACAAGCGCCTCGAGATCGCTAGGGTCTTCGGTGCTACACATACGATCAACAGCGCGAGTGGAACGGCTGCCGACGAAGTGAAGGCATTGACTGGCGGCAAAGGTGTCGATACGGCGATCGAGGCGGTCGGCGTTCCCGCCACCTTTGTACTTTGCCAGGACATTGTTGCTCCCGGCGGCATCATCGCCAACATCGGCGTGCACGGCACCAAGGTCGACCTGCACCTTGAGAAATTATGGTCGCACAATATCTCCATTACGACCCGGCTCGTCGACACTGTCACCACCCCCTTGCTTCTCAAGACGGTGCAGTCAAATAAGATCAATCCTGCCAGATTGATCACGCATCACTTTCCCCTCGACCAGATTCTTGACGCGTACGATACATTCGGCCACGCCGCCGATACCGGCGCGCTGAAAGTAATCATCGCAGCCTGAGGCCCATTGTCAGGGACGTGTGTTGCGTTCAATCAATTTTTTGATGGGCAGCAGCTTGCCTGTTCATGGCAGGATTGGTGCAGGACAGCCCGCTTCAAAGCAAAACGCAGGGCCCCTGAACGTCGGCGACTTGACCCAGGTCAACAGGACCCGACCACGCTCTGTTAGGAAATATCGGTACCGTCGATTCAACTTTTAATTCCAGGAAAAACAATGCGCGTTGCTAACTCATCGTTGCTTCTGGCGTTGGCCATGATTTTCACCCTGGGATCAGCACGGCCCGTGGAGGCCGCCAATATCGAGCAAGGTCGGCGCTTGGCGCTACTTTATTGCGCGGGGTGCCACGCCATCGACAGGGTGAGTCCCAGTCCGCTTCGAATTGCGCCGCCATTTCGTACCTTGCACGAGCGCTATCCCGTGGAAACGCTTGAAGAAGCCCTTGCTGAAGGAATCGTGACTGGACATCCCAGCATGCCACAATTCCAATTCGAACCCGATCAGATCAACGATTTTATCGGTTTTCTTAAATCACTGGAGTGATCCTCGCATGCGGAAGATCACGAGGCATGTGTGTGTGCCCGTCGATAAGCCAAATGATTTTTTCGGGACCAAGCCGACTTATTCAACCACGAGATTCGTGAAGAACGGCGCGATGATCTCGGCGCTGGTCGTGCTTTCCTCTTCAGAATCACGGGGGATGACGAACTCATTTTTGCATTCGAGACATCTCCAAAGCTGCTGAAGCTGGTGCGGATCAAGGCGCTCCTCCCACTCGAGATGGATCAAGCGCGAGCCGCACCGCGTGCAAGTCCCGTTACGGTGCTGTGTGGTCGAAGCCATCGTTGTGATTCCTTTATTCGGAGCCCCCTTCCCCATTGTGCATATTACGGAGCCAGTCCGCCGCGATGCTGATCCAGGTCAAAGAACGCGCGGCGCCGACCCCAAGCGTCCGACAACCCAGCAGTCCCTAGGCCGCCATTGATCCGGGCCGTTGAACGCGCGCCCTACAACGCCTTAACCGTCCACGCGATCATATCCTTGGCGATGCGCCCGAACGCATCGTTGAACGCTGCGCTGGCTGCCGCTGGTTCCATTTTATCCAGCTTTTGCTTGTCCTGGAACAGTCGCGCCGCAACCACCTTTCCGTCCTTGTTCAGGATTCGCGCCGACAACCCGATATCGGCAGCCGGTTCGGGATCAGTCGAGATCTGGAAGCTCCGGATGTCGATCAGGAGTTGATAATCCGCCTGCACTCCTTCCGCTGCGCGTAATGGCGCATGGGCGATGTCGTAATTTTCGAAGCTCTCGAGCAGTTTCGCCTGCAGCAACTTTGGAATGTTGTCGGCCCACATCGCCTCGGCGAAATCCGGATACTCCTTGGCCGGCGAAAACAGGAAACGCTGCGTGTCGAGCTTGATCACCGCGGTCGGCTCCGGAATGACGAGTCGGCCCTTGAGAGTCCCGGCAGGCGGACGTGGAAAGCCGCTCGCCGCGCGGAGGTCATAAGTGATTTTCTGCGCTGCAGAAGCGCCTCCCCCCGTCATGCGTTCAAGACCGGCCACGATGCCATCGAGCTTGCCGGTGTTCCGGGCCAGTCCTTCGGAAAAGACCTGCAAATTTGCGATGGTGCTTTTTATCGGTCCCGCATTTTCCGCGAGCACCGCATCGACATGCCGCAACGCATCGCGTGCAGCTTGTGTCATGCTTTGGCCCGCACCGGCTTCGGCGATCAATGTCGGAACCGGGCCGGCGCCGCCGAGCAACTGACCACCTTCCAGCGCAATGACCGGAACACCGGTCAAACCCTGGAATTCGAGACCGACTTTGGTGTCGGGCCTTATCGGCGTGGTCGATGTCACGGCGATCGCCGCATCGACGCGGCGCGGATCGTCCGGCGCGAGGTTGAGCGCAGTCACTTCGCCCACACGAATGCCATTGAAGAGGACGGCCGCACCAACCAGCAGGCCGGGCACGGAGCCCTCGAACTGCACGTGGTAGGTTGTTCGCGGGCCGAGGCCGCCGGTATTGTGGAGCCAATAGACGAAGCCGAAAACCGCGGCGATGGCCGCCAGCACGAACGCTCCGATGATGACAAAGGGGGCACGGGTTTCCATCTTTCAACTCGCCTTCGGTTGCAGCATCAACGAGCGCTTGCCATGGAAGTAGGCTCTCACCCACGGATGTTCGGATTGCAGCAGTTCGTACATCGGCCCGATGGCGACGATTTTGCCGTCGGCCAGTGCGGCGACGCGGTCGCAAACGGTGTTCAGGCTGGCGAGATCGTGGGTCACCATGAACACCGTGAGGCCCAATGTTTTCTGTAATGTCTTGATCAGGGAATCGAAATCGCCTGCCGCGATGGGATCGAGGCCGGAGGTCGGCTCATCGAGAAAGACGATCGCCGGGTCGAGCGCCAGCGCGCGCGCCAGCGCCACGCGCTTGGTCATGCCGCCCGACAATTCGGAGGGAAACTTGTCGCCATCCTCCGGGGTCAGGCCGACCATTTCCAGCTTGGCCGTGGCGATCTCCTCCAGCAGCGCATCCGACAGCACGAGATTCTCACGCAACGGAAACTGGATATTCTGCCGCGCGGTCAGCGAGGAGAACAGCGCTCCCTGCTGGAACAGGATGCCCCATTTGCCGGCGGCTGCCTGCGTTCCGCGGTCATGGGTCGAGCCGATCCTGGCGCCCATCACCTCGATCTCGCCGCTCCGGCGCGGGATCAGGCCGATGATCGTTCGCATCAGTACCGACTTGCCGCCGCCCGACGCTCCAACCAGGCCGAGGATCTCCCCCCGGCGCACATCCAGCGAGAGATGCTCGATGACGACGCGGCGTCCGAAACCCACGACGAGATCCTTGACATGAATTGCGAACTCCCCGACCGATGCATCCATCGCTACATTCCAATCGACGCGAAAAACACCGCGAACAAGCCATCCAGCACGATCACCAGGAAGATCGACTTCACCACCGAGGTGGTCGTCTGCTTGCCGAGCGACTCGGCGCTTCCCTTGACACGCAGTCCCTCGCTGCAAGCGACGATGCCGATCACCAGGGCCATGAAGGGCGCCTTGATCATGCCGACCTCGAAATGCGTCACGGACACGGCGTCGTGCAGCCGCGCGATGAATATCGACGGACCCATGCCGCCGTAGAACCATGCGACCAGACCGCCACCGTAGAGGGCGGCCATCGATCCCATGAACGTCAGGATCGGCAGCGCACAAACCAGCGCCAGGACGCGCGGCAGGATCAAAACGACGACGGGATCGAGTCCCATGGTCGAGAGCGCGTCGATTTCCTCGCGCATCTTCATGGAGCCGAGTTCGGCTGTGTAAGCGCTGCCGGATCGGCCGGCGACCATGATCGCGACGATCAGCACGCCGAGCTCGCGCAGCACGAGGATTCCGACCATATCGACGACGTAGGAATCGGCGCCGAATTTGCGAAAATGAAAAAAGCCCTGCTGAGCGATGATCGCGCCGATCAGAAACGTGATGAGCAGGACGATGGGGATGGCCTGCCAGCCGACCCGATACAGTTGATAGACCAGCGAGGTGAACCGCAGCGAACGTGGCCTGCGGATAATGCCGAGCAATGCGACGCAAAGCGAGCCGAGCATGTGCAGGAACACGGCGACGTCTTCGCGGGAAGACCAGGCAGCGCGGCCTATCTCCTCAACTCTGGCGATCACGGGATTGCGCGCCTTAAGCGGCGGAGGATTGTGCCGGTTGACATGCCGGATCTCCTCGATCAGCCCAACGTAATTTTCGGAGACCCCGACGACTTCGACCGGATGATCGGCCGTCACTGTCCGACGCGACAATTTTTCGAGCAGCCAGGCTCCCAAGGTATCGAGTTCGCTCAAGCCGCTCATATCCATTTTGAGGGATTTCGCTCGCTCGACCTGCGGTGCGGCGGCCTCCGTGAGCGCTTCCAGGGCGGTAACGTTCGCTGCGACCCAGGAACCGTCCGGATGCAATTCGATCCCATCGTCTTTTGATGTGGCCGCCAATCGGGGTACCGTCGCCAATTCAAACCTCCGGTTCGCTAGTCCCTCCTTAAAACTGCACTTGAGAATGGACGTTGACCTGCCTCAAACCGGCCACGACGGCCCGTCGAATGGACATTTGACGCAAGTCAATGGCGTGAATCGCCGCGCAGGTAGACTTGGGTCCGGTCCGAAAAAAGCAGGATGAATCCTCGATCAATCACGAGGAAGCAAATTAGGTTGGCTCATCGGCCGGAAGTCCATCAGACGCGAGGATCATGATCATGCCTCTCAAACCGATCCTGAATACGTCGCTGCCGTTGCAATTCCGTCAGATTCGGCTCGGGCTGGCGCGCGAACCCGGTCATCCCGAAGGCGACAGCGACATCGGCTACATCGTTATCGCCCCGCTCGCCCTTGATGGCCGCATCGACCATGAGTCATGGAAAGATCATCGCGAAGCATGTCGCGTGACGCGTTTACGGCCGGACGGGAACGACGATGTCGGCCATCTCGTTCGCCGCCCCGGCGGAAGCTGGGCTTTCCACTATGACGATGCGACCAACCTGCCTGACGAATCCGGCTATCACTTCGCGGACGAGCGTTTCGTGCCTGGTGAATACGTTTCAATCAGCGAAGGCGGCGCCATGCACACTTATCGCGTCATATCGGTCGCCCATCTGTGACATGTCGAACGATTGAACACCTCGGCTATAGCGCAAGCCTGACATGGCAGACGTCGCGCTCGATGGGATCGTCCGTGATTTCGAAGCCGAGATCCCGGCACATCGCCAGCATCACAGTGTTCTCCGCCAGCACATCGCCGGCGATGAACTTCAATCCCTCCGACCGGGCGTACTCGATGATCAATTGCATCAGTCTCCAGCCCAGCCCCCTGCCCTTCAAGTCCGAGCGAACCAGTATCGCATACTCGCCGGTCTCATAAATTGAATCCGAATGGATTCGAACGACGCCAACTATCTCGTCGGTAGCCTCGTCGAAAGCCACGAAAGCCATTGCCCGCGCGTAATCGAGTTGCGTCAACCGCGCGATGAAATCATGATCCAACGGCTTCATGGCAGCAAAGAACCGGAGCCTCAGGTCCTGCCTGGTGACACGGCGCAGAAATTCAGAGATCAACGACTCGTCCTCTGGCCGGATCGGGCGAACCATGATCCGCCACCTATCCTTCAGCTCAAGATGCCGCAGCCATTGCGACGGATAGGGCCGAACAGCAAAGTTGGCATTGCCCAGACCGGCGAATTTTCGCACCGGAGGTCCCACCGCAATACGGGCGTCGATCGTAAGAACGCCGGTTTCATCGGCAAGCAGCGGATTGAGGTCCAGTTCACTGATCTCGGGAATATCGGCCGCGAGCTGTGCCAGCTTCATCAACGTCAGAGGTACTTCGTCCTGCTTGACGGGAGGCACATTGCGATAGGCCCGCAATAGCCTGGAAACGCGAGTGCGCTCGACGAGATCACGGGCGAGATTGAGGTCGAGCGGCGGCAGGGCCAGCGCCTTGTCATTGATAACCTCCACGGCCGTGCCGCCATGACCAAAAACGATGACGGAGCCGAAGGTCGGATCGCTGGCGATTCCCAGGATGAGTTCACGAGCCTTCGGCCGCAAGACCATCGGTTGCACTATGAAGCCATCAATCTTGGCATCGGGCCGCTTGGCTCCGGCATTCGCCAGAATGTTGAGCGCCGCGCCGCGAACCAAATCAACGCTGGTAAGGTTGAGCACCACGCCGCCGACATCGGATTTATGCAAAATGTCCCGCGAAAGCACCTTAAGAACGACGGTTGCGCCTTGCCCAAACAAGGATGCCGCATGAGCGGCGGCCTCTTCGGCATTGGCAGCCGCCCGCGTCGCCACGCTGGCAATCCCGTAAGCATCCAGGACGCCCACAACTTCGACCGGATCGAGCCATGACCTGCCTTGCACCACCGCCGCCTCGACAATCCGTCGCGCCGCCGCAGTATCCGGCTCGAATTCATGTGTCAGGCTCGGCGGCACCGCGGCAAGCGACTCAACCGCCTCGCGGTGATGAACGAGATGCATGAATCCGCGCACGGCGTCGTCTTCTGTTGGATAGGTGGGAATGCCGGCATCGGTAAACGCTCCCGAGATCTTCTCGTCGGCGCCGACCCAAACCGCCAAGACGGGTTTGGCGGAAGCAGCGCGCTCGCGCCGGTCTGCCTCGATGACGCGGGTAACCGCCGCGGCAATGGCGCCTGAATCGGCAATCGCCGTTTGCACATTCATCACAAGGACGGCATCGCTATTGTCATCCTCCAGCAGAATCTCGAGCGCCGCGGCATAACGCGCCGGATCGGCATCACCGATGATGTCGACCGGATTGGAGCCCGACCATGTCGCCGGCAGAACGGCGTCGAGTCGTTGTTTGACGACAGGATTGAGCGCCGCTGGAACCCCACCCAACTCGACAAGCCGATCCACCGCAAGAACGCCGATGCCGCCCCCATTTGTGAGCATGGCCAGCCGCTTTCCAAACGCAAACTTGACCCGGCTCAGCGTCTCCGCACAATCGAACAATTCCCGGAGATCAAACACCCGCAAGATGCCCGCGCGACGAAACGCTGCGTCATAGACGGCATCCGAACCGGCGAGCGCGCCGGTATGGGTCGCTGCCGCCCTCGCTCCTTGCGTCATCCGTCCGGATTTGACGACGACGACCGGCTTGACTCGCGCCGCCGCCCGCGCAGCGGACATAAATTTCCGGGCGTCCTTGATCGCCTCGATGTACATCAGGATCGCCTTGGTATCGGCATCGAGCGCAAAGAAGTCCAAGAGATCGGCGATATCGACATCAAGCTGATCGCCGACGGATACGATTCCGGAAAATCCGACGTTGCGATGCGCCGCCCAGTCCACCATCCCGGTCGCTATCGCACCGGATTGGGAGATCAGAGCCAGATTTCCCGCGCGCGGCATATGAGCCGCGAAACTCGCGTTCAAATTTGTCGTCGGCATCAAGACGCCGAGGCAATTAGGACCGATCAACCTCATATGATAGGCACGTGCCGCCCGATCGGCGGCTTCCGCCAACGAGCCCGCTCCATGGCCGAGGCCGGCGCTGACAATGATGGCTCCGGCGCAGCCGAGCCGTCCTGATTCGGCAACGATCTCGGGAATCGTCGGCGCCGGCGTGGTGATAATGACGAGTTCCGGAACAAACGGCAGCTCAGCTAAACATTTGACCGTCGATATGCCGTCGACCTCCCGATAATGCGAATTGACGACGCCGAACGGACCTAGAAACCGGGCTGCGCGCAGGTTTCTTATAATCGCCCGCCCGACCGATCCGCTCCGCGGGCTCGCCCCGACCAACGCCAACGAGTTCGGAGCAAGCAGACTATTCAATCGATAGACTGACATGACCCCCTATCAGAAAACGCTTTCGCTGCCATTCAGCGCAACGAACAATCGGCGGGATTTTAGAGAATACGCTTCTCGTCACGGGTGCAGTCGCGCAAAGCTCGCATGATGTCCTCACGCGAGATGATGCCGACCAATCGCTGGCCGGCATCCATAACGGGGATGCTGCGAAGCCGGTGCTCGACCATCAACTGCAACACACGCACCAACTTCGTGGTTGCGCCCACATAGATAAATTCGTGGATCATCACATCAGCAGCGGTTCGTTTCATGAGTTCGTCATAGCGCGGAACCATCGAGTTCAGCGTAAGGGCAAAACATTTGAGGAAATCGAACTTTGTCACCAGGCCGACGACATCCTGCTGGTCGACGACAGGATAGGCATTGAAATCATCGCGGGCGAACAGATCGTTGAGTTGGTCCATCTTGACCTCGTACGATACCGTCTTGACCTTGCGTGTCATGTAGCGGTCGACGATCTGTTCGAGAAATTGATACAAGATATCACCCAATCCTCTGCATCCGAGGCAAGTTACGGCTTGGACGCGCGGCAGGCCCCGCGCGCCCCGATTCTCAAATCAGGCCGCCCCTTTAACCTCGATTTTTTTGGCTTGCGCGGGCGCCGGCTTCGGCACCGTAACCTTCAGGACACCTTTCGACATCACGGCCTTGATGCTGTCCAGATCCACGCCGGGCGGCAGGTCGACCGTCCGCACGAAGGAACCGTAGTTCCGTTCGACGAGATGGTAGTCCTTTTCTTTTTCCTCCCGCTGGTTTTTCTTTTCGCCGCGAATCGTCAATTGATTGTCCACGACGTTCAACTGAACGTCCTTTTCCTCCATGCCGGGAAGTTCAGCGGTTAATTCAATCTCCTTCTCGGTCTCGGCAAGATCCATGCTGGGCATCAGCGCCCGCGACGACAGACCGGTGAAGCTTTTGCTGAACCCATCGAATAGCCGGTCCATCTCTTGCTGTAGCATCGCCAACGGATTTGCGTCGGTACGCGCCAGGAAACTATCCCGTCCTATCGGAATGAGCGACTTCATCATGACTTGATCCTCCAACAATGAGTCCTGAGTGGCCTCATCTCACCACACGTCGGCCCGGATATTTTGATCGAGGTCAAACAGGCATGGCCGTTGCACTGCGAGGAATAGCCGCATTACGTTCCATGCTAACGTATTGCGCCGCGGGCCTTGTCGGGAGCCATTCAATGCGCGCTATCGCGCGCTCGGCTTCCGCCACGCCGCTCCGGACTCGGGAGCGCCACGATCCCGGTCTGACAAGCCGACCGCCCAGCCGGAATCCAGCTATGAAATCTGACGTGGATCAGCGTGACAGCAACACGCAACGCGTTGACTCAGTCACGAGGTGACGCGTCACACCGCCGAGTACCCATTCGCGTAATCGCGAATGGCCATAAGCTCCGGCGACAATAACACCCGCGCCAACGTTTGCCGCAATTCTATCCAGTGCAGCCGCAGCATCCCGTTTCGAACTCTGCTCCGGAACAAGCGCGTTTGCCACAACGTCATGATGCGAAAGCCACGCAACGACATCGTGAACGCGATTCGATGCGGCCTCGCGGCCGCCATCATCTTCGACAATCTCGACGATCGTGATGTCTTTGGCCTTGCGAAGTAGCGGAAGCGAATCGGCGATTGCCCGCCGCGCTTCCTGGGTATCCTTCCAGGCGACCAGCACGCTTCGCAAATCAAGCCAGTCAACCGTCTCCGGAACAACGAGCAGCGGCCTGCCCGCCTGCATGACCAGATCGCTCGGATTGGCTCTTGCAAACGGGTCTGTAAACGCGCCGTCCCGGCTTTGCCCGATCACGATGATATCAGCGGCTCGCGCTTCGCGCGCAACAAATCGAATAGGCGTCTCCATGTTGGAGCGCCATTCGACGTGTCTTGCACCTCGGTTCATGACCTTTCGAAACTCGGATTCAAGCTCCGATAATCGCGTTCTGATGGCATTCCGACCTTGCTCGATCATCTCGTCGGCTTGCTCGCCCGCAGTGAAATAGAGCGGCGGGCTGAATTCCGCAGCCGCGATTCCGATAATCCGCGCATCAAATCGTTCGACCATTTTGCTGGCAATGGCAAGACAGTGCTCGTTCGGCTGATCGGAAGCGAGGCAAACCATGATCGTCGCGTAAGTCATTCTTCTCTCCGACACGGCTAAATTGACCATCGCAATCATATTGCATGCATGTATCCAAGACAGTGAGGCGAAAATGATCCAGATCAAGAACCTGCAAATGATACGACCTGCCGCTGCGAGCGATTAAAGACGCCGCAGTCAGATTGGAGGAGCTCATATTCCTGTCGACGATCGCGCTTGACCCAGGTCAAGCCATCTTCGACGGGCTGGCGGTAGCATTGAAGCGTTCATTCGAACGCTCGGAGCTTCGACATGCGCGCTCACCAGATCATGACCAGGCGGGTCGTCACGGTCAGCCCTGATACGACCATCGTCGATGCCGCGAACACGATGCTCACACAACACATCAGCGGCCTTCCGGTGATTGACGCAGCCGGGAAGCTGGTCGGCATCATTTCGGAAGGCGATTTCATTCGCCGCGCCGAAATCGGTACGCAACGCAGGAGGGCGCGATGGCTGAAATTCCTGCTTGGAACCGGCAGGGAAGCCTCCGACTTCGTTCACGAGCGGGGCCGCAAGGTCGGTGAAATCATGACGACGGATCCATTCACCGTGTCGGAAGACGCGTTGCTGGAAGACGTTGTCGCAACGATGGAAAAGCACGACATCAAGCGGTTGCCGGTGATGCGGGGCGACCGGATCGTCGGAATCGTGACCCGCTCCAACCTGCTTCAGGCGGTCGCAGGACTTGCACGCGAGATCCCTGACCCGACCGCAGATGACGATCATATTCGCGACCGCCTCATGACCTCGATCGAGAGGAGCGCCTGGCGTCCTTTTGGACTGAGCGTCATTGCGCGCGACGGCATCGTTCATCTCAGCGGTGTCGTTACCGACGAACGGGCGCGGCAGGCTGCCATTGTCGCGGCGGAAAATATCGCCGGCGTGAGGGAAGTTCACGACCACCTTTGCTGGGTCGATCCTATGTCCGGATTGTACCTGAATTCTCCCGAAGACGACAAACGAGTGGCGGCGGATCAGCTGCACGAGCACAAGATGCAAGCGCCCCCGTAGCGTTGCATCAAGAAATCCCTTCACGCCGGCTCATTGCGAGGTACAGTAGACTTCCAATGAAGTTTTCCTGGCCGTGCGGGAAGTGAACCGTGACGAGTGATGATCCGCCACCCCCGAATAGCCTGTTCCGTGACGAAGAGTTGCAACGCGGGATCGACAAATCCGGAGTCGGCATCTGGGATCTCGATCTCTCGACCTGGAAACTGTTCTGGTCCAGTGCAACATGCAGGCTTTTTGGCGTTTCGGAAAGCTGCCCGGCCAGTTACGATTTTTTTCTCTCGCTGCTTCAGCCGGAAGATCGCGCGCGCACCGAATCGGCGATCCAGCGTTCGATCAAGACCGGGTGCAGATTCGATATTCAATACCGGCTCCGTGGGACGTCAGAAGGGAGTCGCTGGGTTCGAGCACGAGGGGGTCTCGTCATCGACGACGATGGAGTGCCGCGGCGCCTCAGCGGCATCGTGCTCGATATCGACGATCAGAAGCTGATCGAAGAAGCCCTGCTCGCGCGCGAGGATCATCTGCGTTCGATCCTCGATACGATTCCCGATGCGATGATCGTTATTAACGACCACGGCATCATGCAGCACTTCAGCACTGCGGCGGAACGTCTGTTCGGTCATGCCGAACACGAAGTCATCGGCCAGAACGTCAGCATCTTGATGCCGGAGCCGGACAGCAGCCGACACGACGGCTATTTGGCCCGCTATCAATCCACCGGCGAACGACACATTATCGGCATCGGACGGATTGTTACCGGCAAACGCCGAAACGGAGTTACTTTTCCAATGCATCTGTCCGTCGGCGAGATGCATTCGGGTGGGAAGCGACATTTTACCGGATTTGTTCGCGATCTCACGGAGCATCAGCAAACCCAGGCAAAACTTCAGGAATTGCAATCCGAGCTGATTCACATGTCTCGCTTGAGTGCGATGGGCGAGATGGCCTCGACTCTTGCGCATGAATTGAATCAACCGTTGACCGCGATCAGCAACTACATGAAGGGATCACGCCGTCTTCTGGCGGCGAGTGCCGACCCCAATATCGCGAAGATCGAAACAGCGCTGGATCGAGCCGCAGATCAGGCCATTCGCGCCGGCCAGATTATTCGGCGGTTGCGTGATTTCGTTTCCCGGCGGGAATCAGAGAAGCGCGTCGAAAGCCTGGCAAAGCTGATGGAAGAAGCCGGGGCTCTCGGCCTCGCAGGCGTCCGCGAACAAAACGTCATACTGCGGCTTGAACTGGACGTGGAATGCGACCGCGTCCTGGTCGATCGCGTGCAGATTCAGCAGGTCCTGGTCAATCTGTTTCGAAATGCCCTGGAGGCGATGGCGGACTCACCAAAACGAGAACTTGCCGCTTCCAGCAAAAAGGCCTCGGACGACATGGTCGAATTGTCCATATCGGATACCGGCCATGGCTTCAGCGAAGCCACCGCTGCAAACCTTTTCGAGACTTTCTTCACGACCAAGGAAACCGGGATGGGTGTCGGGCTCTCCATCAGCCGGTCGATAGTGGAGGCCCATGGCGGCCGAATGTGGGCCGAAACGAACGATTCCGGCGGCGCCACCTTCCGACTGACCTTGCCCATAGCGTCGACCGAGGATTTGCCAGATGTCGTCTAAGGGAAATGTCTATGTCATCGATGACGATCCTACGATGCGGGACTCGCTCGATTTTTTGCTTGGCTCGGCAGGTTTCAACGTCACGCTGTTCGACACCGCCGCCGCCTTCCTCAGCGCCCACGCCGGTCTGGGTTTTGGCTGTGTCGTGTCCGACGTTCGCATGCCCGGCATCGATGGAATGGATCTGCTTCGCCGCCTCAAAGCCGATGCTTCGCCCCTTCCCGTCATCATCATGACCGGGCACGGGGATATTCCCCTCGCAGTTGAAGCGATAAAATTGGGAGCGATCGACTTTATCGAAAAGCCGTTCGAGGATGAACGGCTGATCGGAATGATCGAGGCTGCTATCCAGAGCGCCGATCATGCGAAGTGTGACGCCGTCTCGGCTGAGATCGCATCAAGGATAGCGAGTCTCAGTAAGCGGGAACGTCAGGTCATGGACGGCCTCGTCGCAGGACTGTCCAATAAGCTGATAGCCCGTGAACACAATATCAGTCCCCGGACGATCGAGGTCTACCGGGCAAATGTCATGACCAAGATGCAGGCCCATAACCTGTCCGAGTTGATCCGGCTCGCCCTGCGCGCCGGCATCTTGAACGATTGAGGCAAATCAAGGGGCCCCGTTCCAGCGACCGTATTGTACGGTCGATCATTGGGATTTGCGGCATCAGATGACAGAATTCACAATCGCAAAGTATAAAATCTGCATTCTCGACGACGATCCTGCTGTGCTTCAGTCAATGCGATTTCTTCTCGAAACCCACGGATTCAAGGTTCGTACGTTCAGCGCCGCCGTGACGTTACTGGCTTCCGTCGATCCGGCGGATGTCGATTGCCTGGTGATCGATTACAAATTGCCGCACATGGACGGACTGGATGTGGCCGCGCGCCTCCGTCAACAAAATGTCGCGGCGCCGATTGTCCTTATTACCGGCTATCCCAATCGGCATATGACGGAGAAGGCTGCGGCAGCCGGTATCGACTATATTTTGTTCAAACCCCATTTAGAGGACAGCCTCGTGATGCGGGTTCGAGAGGCCATCTCTCGCCAGTATCCGGCTTAGGGTGCGGCCCTTTTTGTTACTGGCACAGGTAATGAAACCATAAAAGCAGGTAATGAAACCATTTTGGCCGCAGCTTCGATCCCTTCTTTTATGGAGCAGTCGCCCCCTCTCAGCTGATCAAGGTACACCACAACACACGTTGATCTGGATCAACCAGCGACCGCCAAGGATCGGGGATAATAAATCTTAATTGCGAGCCTGCCTGGCGAGAAAGTTGAGGGCCATCAGGTCGGGAACCGCACTCTGATCTCGATTGAGCGGCTGCTATCGTTCGGATGCTTGTCGCTTGGAGGTTTGTCATGGCGGATACACCAAAGCTCTCGGTCCAGAAAGCGCTAGAAAAACTGCGATCCGACGATGCGTTGAAATCCAAGAACGAACGACGCGCCGCGGAAATGGACGTACTCGACGATGAGATAAGGCGCTTGAAAGCGCAAAGACTTCGCCTGGACGGGCGCCAAGGACCGAGCCGATCGTAACGGACATCGGCGGATCACAAGCAATGTTGGGCCAAAAAGCCAATCGCTTTTAACGACCCGCGCGGCGAGTATAGCATCGCGAAGCTCTCACGACGGGAATTGCCGAAGAGGATCTCCCCTGAGTGGCTACAGAGCTTGGTTTTATCAAAGGCGCTGATGAACCCTACGCTCCTAAAGATCAAAGCGAAGACGACATCTTGCGCAAGTTCTCCAAAGATCCGACCAAAACGCTCTAAGAAGCGGTCGCCGGAGCGAGAGCGGTGTGTATCGCCTTGAAGCGATCGAGCCTGACAACATCTCGATCGAACTCGTCGCCGACGGATTGCTTTGCGATGTCCGCCTGCAGCTTGTCGATTTTCACCTTTAGTCCGGCAAGATCGAGGTATCGACGGCTGATGCTGTATCCGCGAGAATATTCAATGCTGTCCGGCGACTTTGTCGAGCGGACGCAAGTGTCCTGCGGGCAAGGAATGGGTTTGCGAGCGCGAGCTAGCCGGCGCTACTACCGGCCATCAGGAGACCTACGATCTGCGCCGCTATCACCTTCACCAGCGTCATGGACGGAAAGATCATAGCGTAACCGATGTCGGGCCGTTCGGTCGGCGCCATCTTGGTCGAATAGACGAGAATCGCCGGATTTCCTGTGGCGCCGGACGCCACCCCCGCGAGATCGTCATACGGGATCTTCAGAACGTAATGGCCGACCAGCAAGACGATGAATACCGTCGTGAGCAGAACCGCACCTCCAATAAAGAGCATAGTGAAGCCCGATTCCGTGACGGTACGAACAAAGGGCTGCCCGGCGTTGACGCCGACGGTGGCAAGAAACATCGCTAGCCCAAAATTTCGCAAGACAATATTCGCCGGTAACGGCATGGTCCAGAGCATGGGACCCGTGCGGCGCATTTTGCCCAGGATGAGAGCGACGATCAGCGGTCCCCCACCAATACCGAGCGTCACCACGCCTACGCCAGGAACAGGAATCGGAACGAGCCCGAGCAGGACGCCCAGGACCATTCCAACTCCAAGTGAGACATAGCTGAATTCAGCCGCCGCCTTGACCGTGTCGCCAAAGTGACGTCGGATATCGTCCTTTCGATCAGGCGGCATCAGCACGCCGACCCGGTCGCCGAATTCGAGCATGAGGTCCGGCGTCGGCACGAGATCCGCGTCATAGCGACGGACATGCAAGATGTGCGTCGGAAAGCCGGCCGGCATAGGAAGCTTGGCGAGCGGTATTCCGACCACACTGGCTTTTCCGACAAAGACTCTGATGTAATCAAGGTCGGTGCGGTCGCCGGCCAGGCGTCCGGGCTCCAGCTTTCCGAGCGCGGCGGCCGCTTTGGCAATTTCTTCGTTCTGCTCCGCGATCACGAGAATCGCATCGCCGGCGGACAAGACAGTATCGGCCTCAGGGACCAAGTTGCGTCCGTCTTTGCGAACCATCGTGACCTGCACGCTGCTCAGCACCTTCGTCATCAATTCGTCAAGTCTCTTTCCGGCGTGGCTTTTGCCGATCGATATCTCGCCCATTTGGAATCGCTGCGCTTTAGCCGGAAATTTCGGCTTTACGATTCGGTTCATGAAGTAGATGCACAGGATCGGACCGATGACCCCGAATGGATAAGCAATCGAATAGCCGATCGACGGATCCTTGTTCTTCATGACGTCGAGCGCGGCCTGGAGCGTGGCCGTGCTTGTCATCGATCCGGCATAGATACCGAGCGTATGTCCGACCCCGATGCCGAAGATATGTCCAAGCCCGAGCGCGACCAATAAGCCGGCCAGACATGCGACAAGAGCAAGTATATTGTACTTCTGCCCGACGCCGACCATGCCTTCGAAGAACTGCCTGCCGTACAGGATACCGATGCCGTACAGGAACATGATCAGTCCTGTCAGTCCGATCGGGCCGATGATCTGCGCTTTGGGGGCGAACGCACCGATGGCAAGGCCGACGAAAAGAACGGCGCCGACGCCGAGAGAAAATCCTGCGATACTGACCTGACCGACCAGATAACCCAACCCGATCGCCAGGAAGGCAGTCAGTATCGGTTGGCTTCCGATAATGTCACGAGCAAGGTCCAGCATTTTGGTTTCTCCCGAACCCCTGATGCAGCTAGCGAACCTGACAGCCTGCCGATCGAAACTGCCCGACGACGCGGTCTACCAGGTCCTTGCCGGCAGGCGGCGTGTCGAGCAGCTTGTAATCGAGTCCCATCGCCTTCCACTTGAATGCGCCCATCTGATGGAACGGCTGCACCTCGACCCACTCGACATTTTTCATCGGCGCGACAAATTGAGCGATGCCGTCGACGTTGGCGGGTTCGTCGGTCTCGCCGGGGACGAGTGTGAAACGAACCCACACCGGCTTGGAAAGCGCAGCAAGCCGCTCAGCGAAGCGCAGCGTCGGCGCGAGATCGCGACCCGTCACCCGTCGGTAGGTGTCGGGATCCGAACTCTTGATGTCGAGCATGACAAGGTCGATGTTCGACAGATAATTTTCATCGACACGATCCCCCATAAACCCCGAGGTCTGAATGGCTGTGTGCAGGCCCAACGCCTTTGCTCCGGCGAATATCCGCCGTGTGAATGCAAGTTGAACCATCGGCTCTCCGCCGGAAATTGTAAGTCCTCCGCCAAGCGGAAGAAGTGCGGGCACGAAATCACTTACGCGACGAAGCACATGGTCGGCCGAAACGTAAGTCCCATCCTTAAGATGCCACGTATCCGGATTGTGGCAGTAGGTGCATCGCAAAAGACAGCCGGAGACGAAGATCACGATGCGTAGACCTGGCCCATCATATCGAGATGAGGTTTCGTAGGAGTGACAATACCCGAACGCGCCCTCTTCATCCTTGAGCTGGCCTTCGTCCGGCGCGTCGGGTGAAATTCCAACCCGGAGGTCATAACGACTTCCGGATTCAAGCATCTGCACCGTCGACATGGTTCACCTCGGTTCAGATCTGGCCGTGGAAAGTGCGGCTGATCACATCTCTCTGCTGTTCCGGCGTGAGACGAACGAAGTTGACGGCATAACCGGAGACTCGAATGGTGAGCTGAGGGTACTTGTCCGGATTTTTCATCGCATCCTCGAGCGTGTCTTTATCGATCACGTTCAGATTCATGTGGAATCCGCCTCGATCAAAATAAACGTCAAAAGCCTTGACGGCTTCTTCGATCATCTGGCTTTCCGAGAGATGCGCCTTCTGTGGAGCGACGGAAACCGTATAGCTGATGCCATCCTGCGCGTCCTTGTAGGGGAGCTTTGCAACAGACAGACAGGAAGCAAGCCAGCCGTGGCTGTCCCGACCGTGCATCGGGTTTGCGCCCGGCCCGAACGGTTCGCCCTTGCGGCGCCCATCGGGGGTGTTACCGGTGGCCTTTCCGTAAACTACGTTGGAGGTAATGGTGAGCACGCTCTGCGTATGCGTCGCGTTGCGATAGGTAGGATGTTTTCGTATCTTCTCCATGAAGCTGGTGACGATGCTTGAGGCGATTTGATCAACGCGGTCATCATTGTTACCAAATTGGGGAACAGCCTTATTCCCCTCATTCTGATAATCGACCACCAACCCTGTCGCATCGCGGACCACACGAATCTTGCCGTACTTGATCGCGCTGAGGCTATCGGCCACCACCGATAGGCCGGCGATGCCGAACGCCATTGTTCGGAGGACGTCGCGATCATGCAACGCCATCTCCAGGCGTTCGTAGAAATACTTGTCGTGCATGTAGTGGATGCAGTTCATCGCGTGGACATATGTGCGCGCCAGCCACTCCATCGTGGTGTCGAACTTGGCCATCACATCGTCGTAGTCGAGGAAGTCGCCTGCGACCGGCCTCGTCTGGGGTGCTACCTGCTCGCCTGAGACTTCGTCGCGGCCTCCATTGATCGCATACAGCAGCGCCTTCGCCAGGTTCACACGGGCGCCAAAGAACTGCATCTGCTTGCCGAGGCGCATCGCCGAAACGCAGCACGCGATACCGTAATCGTCGCCCCAGAACGGGCGCATCAGATCGTCGTTTTCGTATTGAAGCGAGGACGTATCGCGGCTGACCTTGGCACAATAGCGTTTGAACGCCGCGGGCATATGGTTGGACCACAGCACCGTGATGTTCGGCTCAGGCGCCGGACCGAGATTCGTAAGCGTGTGCAGCATGCGATAGCTGCTCTTGGTCACCAGCGTGCGCCCGTCCAGATCCATACCCCCGATGCACTCGGTCGCCCAATAAGGGTCTCCGCTGAACAACGCGTCATATTCGGGTGTGCGCAAAAAGCGGACTATGCGAAGCTTCTGAACCAGCTGATCCCAGAGTTCCTGAGCTTCGTTTTCGTCCAAAGCGCCCTGCTTCAGATCACGCTCGATGTAGATGTCGAGGAAAGTCGATATACGGCCAATGGACATGGCGGCCCCGTTGGCCTCCTTGATCGCCCCCAGATAGGCGAAGTAGGTCCATTGGAACGCCTCCTGAGCATTGCGGGCAGGCTTCGATATATCGAGGCCGTATAGCTTGACCATCGAGGATAGGTCTTCAAGTGCGCGTATCTGGTCGGAAAGTTCTTCGCGCAACCGAATGATGTCATCGCTCGGCCACATGTCGTCGATCTGTTCCCGCTCGGCTCGCTTGGCTGCGAGAAGGCGGTCGATCCCATAAAGAGCAACCCGCCGGTAATCTCCAATAATACGGCCACGACCGTAAGCATCGGGCAGGCCAGTGATAATCCCGGATTTCCGGCATTTCATGATTTCGGGCGTATAGGCGTCGAAGACGCCGTCGTTATGCGACTTTCGGTATTTCGTGAAAACCTCGTGGACGACCGGGTCGGGTTCGAAGCCCGCGGCCTTGAGACCCGCTTCGACCATCCGCAATCCGCCGAACGGAAAAATCGCTCGCTTGAAAGGTTGGTCGGTCTGAAGACCTACAATAACTTCATTATCGCGATCGATATAGCCAGCCTTGTGAGCAAGCAGCGTCGAGGGAGTTTGAGCATCGACTGCAAGCACCCCCTTTTTTCGTTCCTCGGCGAAGTACGGCTGCAATTTCGCCCAGACGGCCTTGGTACGCTGAGACGGTCCGGCGAGAAAAGCTTCGTCACCCGCGTAAGGCGTAGCATTTCGGATGATGAAATCGCGAACGTTGATGGAGTTGAGCCAATCTCCGGGCTGGAAATCGCTCCAGCAATCTCCGGCCTTGGCTTCCGTCCTCAGGGCTGCGCTGGTTTTCATGGTGCATCTCCCACCGGCTTGGACCGATCAAGTCGGACACATCGATACCGAGGGCGACAACTCGGCATGCACCATGACCATCGTGTCGACAGCATTTCTGGCTTTGATTTAGATCAACAAATGAACGATCGTCGGCTTCGATACTTTCCGTTTCGCAACGGTGGATGGCGACACAGAATGGTCGCAGCTGAGCCGTCAGCCGCGTCACCGAAAACAATCAACACAAACACCGGGCCAGACGCGTGAGCATCCTCGCTCAACCGTCGCGTTCAATGCTCCGTCGTGTCGACCTTCTTCCACGTCTGATCCGGATCGAACAAGACGATACGTTTGGCGAGAAAGTCCGTTCTCTTGCCGAGGTCCTTTTGATAGACGGTTCCGGTATGGCTGACCATGAAGGTCATGACTCCAGAGTTGCCGTATTCGGCAGGATAAGCGATCAGCGCGAAACCGCCGATCATTTTGCTTTTGACGATGTAGTTCAGTGCGCCACCGGGCGCGTTGGGGCCTTGTCCCCTCAATATTCGAAAGAAATATCCGTGATACGGGGCGCCATGCCCATCGACCTTATAGCCCTCTGATGATGCTTCCGCCGCCAACTCGCCAAGTGGGCTGGGGTCGCGGTCGTCGCGCCAGAATAGTCCATCCTTCTTGCCAGGATTGCTGACAATGCGTTGAGCGTAAATACTGACGCCTTCGCCTGTTCGATCCTTCTCGGCATATTCGTTCTGGGCATCTACGAAGGCGAGACAGGTCTGAATTGCATCCAATTCATTGCGTCCGATGCGGCGATAAAGAATCTCGAGACGCCCGGCGCTTGCGTTGAATTCCCAGCCGCTCTTGCCGCTGACAAGTGGAATTGGAAACGGAAATTCATCGGCGCCTAAAATAAGCGTCGCCTTCTTGTTTCCTTCAGCCTTGATGGCGTGCTTGGCATCATACGCAGAAAGAAAACGCTTCCGCGTCTCTTCGTCAGCAACGCTATCGCCGGATTCGACCAGGTCTTCGGCATTTCTGCCGAGGACTTTCAGAATGGCTCGTGTCATGCCGGTCTTGACCGCCGCTACCAGTCCCGCTGCCGCATCTTCCGGCGAAGAAAAGGCCTGTTGAGCCCGGCTCGCGCCGATTGACAGAGCGATCGCAAGGATTGCTACCGCACCGGTCGAAGCGGCGCGAGAAATCCGTATCGATGCGATCATGGCGACACCTCCCGCAACACAGGAATTTTTGCGCCCGCAGCGAACCAGTCGTTGTAGGTTCTCAGCTTTAATCCCAGCTTCTCGTAGTAAACTCTGAGGTAGCCGTCGCGACCACGGATCACGGCTTGCGGCATCAGGTTCTGCACTTCCTGCGCAATCACGCCGACATATGACTTCCTGCTGCCGAGATAGCTGAAGCGGTAGTAGCCGAGACCATTGGCGAGATACCCCAGCAGCACGATGTCGTGTTTCAACTGGATATCGGATCGCCGCCCTCCGCCGCCGCGGAAACCGCCACCGCCACCACGGAAGCCCCCGCCACCGCCGCCGCGAAATCCGCCGCCATGGAAGTCTCCTCTGCCGGCGGATGCCGCGCCGCCGCGTCCAGCGAAGCTGCCTCCTCGACTGCCCAGACTCGCGTGACCGCGAACCGAGGCCGCGGAAGCCGCCCTGCCCGACGATATGTTCATGGCGCCGCCACGATTGCCGCCGCCACGCGCCGCGCCGCTACGGTTGGCAGCCCTGTTCCCTGCCTTGGCCCGGTCGCCGCCACCCCGGGCGCGATCGGCTGCGCCCGACCGATTGCCACGATCGCCGCCCGGCTGGTTGCGCGAGGCCGCACGGTCGCCTGCACGATCTCCTGCTGCCCGATCTCCGCCGCCAGCTCGATCCTGCCCGGGACGAAGCACCTGCTGCCCATCGCGGCCACGAAAATCCATGCGGTTCGAGACGCCCGCCTTCAGATTGTTATTGCCGAAGCGCTGCTGAACGTTCGCGTTATTGTATCGCACGCCCTGGCGATGCGCCGGATTGTGCTGCCAGCTGTTTCCAATGTTGTTCGTCCTGTTGTAGTGATTGACGTAGAGATTGCGGTTACCCCAATTGAACCCGCCGCCCCAATAATTACCCCAGCGCCCGATAGCCCAGGCCGCACCGAACGCGAGCCCCGTCGCGATCACTCCCGCGCCGATATAGGACGGATACCCGAAGTAGTAGGGTGGATATTCTGTATAGGGCCAGCTCCCGTAAACCGTTGCCGGATCATAATACGGCACGTACATCGTATCAGGGCTGGCAGCTTCGATGACGATCGTCCGCCTGTTTTCTTGCGTTTGAACGCTGATCTTCTGCTGTTTGGTGGTGACAAGCTTTTTGTTGTCGTAGGCCTTAGAACGAAGGCGTTGGATTGCATCCATGACGTCCGCTTGCTGCGCGAGAACGGCATCGCCGAGACTCTTGGTCCAGTCGATCTTGTCGCTCATCATTGAAATGACATCTGGAGTGCTCGAAAGCGCCTTGACGCTGTTGTCCCATGATTGCTTTTCAACTTCGCTCTTCAACGCATCGCCTTTGAGCGCTTTGCGTTCCTTGAGCCACCGGTCGGCCTGTACGACTTCAAGTGGATAAGTCGACGCAGCCAGCACATTTGCGAGCAACTCATCGGGATAGAGCGCAATCGGGGCGACCAGCGCTTCGAGCTGCTCGGATTTCAATAACTCTGCACCGGGCAAAGGTTTGGTCGTCAGCTGCTGCGTGCTGCCGGAGCCGGGCGGATTGTCGGCCGTTTGGGCGGAGACCGCGACAGGATTCGTCATTAGCAATGTAAGAGCGATCAACGTCTTGCCGCAGCGGAACATCTCGGCTCTCCTCAAGTGCATCGTTACACGATGGATCCAGGCCGGGCTCGTGCTTTGATAAAGATCAATGAAACGAACGGCGTCGTGTTGCTGCACTGCAGTGCCAGCGTGACCGGAGTCATCAGGTCAAAATTGATCGACCGCGCGCAGACGGAAGCCTGATTACGAAAAGTGCGCCGCCGGACGATAAGTTCGCCGCGGAAACATGCCCCTGATGCGCCTCCACAATAGTTCGGACAATCGCGAGTCCCATACCCACGCCCTGTGGTTTTGTCGTGAAAAATGGATTGAAGACGCTCTTGAGATCACCGGCGGCTATGCCAGGGCCGGTGTCGCTGATGCTAATTTCTGCGATGTCGTCCGAAAGGTTCGTGGTTACGCTAACTTCACGCTCACTTGAGTCCGCTTCCGATATTGCTTCCACCGCATTGACAATCAAATTCAGAACAACTTGTTGCAATTGAACGGCATCGCCCTTGACCGTCAGATCGACCGATGTCGTGACGCATCTCAATATAATGTTCCGTGCCCGAGACATGGCTGTGATAAATCCGATCACCTGCCGTACCGTTTCGTTCAGATCGATACACTTCATCTCAAAGGGTGTTTTCCTCAAGACGCTGCGTAGCCGACGTATAACTTCGCTGGCGCGCTGATCGTCGCGCCTGATGTCGGCGATAATTTCCCTCAATTGACCCAGATCCGGTGAAGAGCTAGTCAGCATGAGCTCTGCCGTTTCCGCGTTGGTAAGAATTGAGCCTAGCGGCTGGTTTAATTCGTGCGTGATCGAAGCGGTCAGTTCACCGACGGTCGAATGTCGGTTAAGATGTGCAAGCTCGACCAGACGCTTCCGCGATTCAACTTCAGCAAGACGGCGACGATGCCGTTCGCGGAGCAGTCCGCTGATTAACCCCCCTTGAATCAGGATTACGATCGTAATCAGCGAAAGCGATACACTGTACTTTTCCCAGATACCTGGCTCACGAAACAGGATCTTGCTTCCCGGAGGCAAGTTGCTCTCCCTGATACCCCAGCGCTGCATCTCCCGCCAATCGAACTTTGGACCGGCATATTTGATTGCAGCAGGCCTTATATCGCGAGGCCTTTCTCCGTTCAGGATTCGAACCGCCACGGCAGCCGTAAGCCTGCTAATTTCGAGAACGGAATACATTGGCCCGCCAACGATATCGTTGCCAAAAAAGCCATCGTCGTAAGAAAAAATCGGAGCATTGGACACTTCGTGGAGTTGCCGAAGCGCATTATTCCCCTCGTAAGAAATCCCTGCCGCATCGACGTTCATAAGATGCCAGAAGATGGCTGTGTTCGCCGGCAACGTTTCACTTTTTTCCAAAAACTGCTGAAACGGAATATCGTCGGTCCAAATGAATTCGACCTTCTTGTTGAAAGCGGCCGCATCCTTGCGGAGCTCCCCGAGCCAGAATTTCTCATTTGGCGATGTTCCGTTCACAACGACAATTCGCTTCGTTTCGGGAAGAACACGAAGGATCGTCTCGAAAGAAAGGTGAAAATCGTGAGAAACCGCAATAATGGTTTCGTTATCCGGCAAATTCGATAACTGGACACGCCGCTGCTCGACAGCCGACAGTATGAGGGGAATTCCAATGAACAGACGTTGGCGGTTATGCTGAACGAAATTCGAGGCAGGGGCGCCGATGGCAATGACGATATCCGGCGGGTGTTCGGAATAAAGCGCCGTCAGGTAATCAATAAAAGGAAGTTCGGGTTTTTCACCGCCAGAACGTGCGGAAACTAACGAGTGGTCCCGAAGATCAATCTGCCATGGCGACAACCGTTCCAGATTCTCGCGAATGGCTTTGGCGTATGCCCCCCAGGGTCTGAAATCCTGCCCGAAGGAATTCAGGATTAATACTCGCTTGATTTCGCGACTTTGAGCGCCTCGCGCAAGCTCGGACGGAATGATCGCCCAGACCAGCAGGCAGACGAACAGACGAATGACGAGATCCATCGCTACCATCGGAACGCGTCCGTTCATCTTCGTACGCCGGCTCTCCGAACGGCTGCATCGTAGCACTTTTTCGTACAGGCATACAGCCTGAGCGAACGAAGCCGCAACTGTCAACAACGCGTCGCGACCCGGCCGGAGGCATCCACGATCCGAACGCATGAGAAACCATGATATGCGTCCGCGCGCCGAGAGCACTCACGGCCGCGGTAACCGCCGAGCACATCGCCCTCCAGGCGACTCCGCCATAGCTTATTGGCATCAGGGTCCGGCCAATCCTTGCCTCGGAGAACGCTCCATTCTTAAATTCAAACTCCACCGATCTAAGGTATGATTAGCTAGATTCGACATCGGTGATATTGAGCATCTATTCCTTCCATACCCGGGAATTCTCGGGTGATGGTGTCGGCATCGATCACCTTCAGGAAGAACTGAACTTTTGAAAGCATGATCCCTGAGTCGCAAGCGACAACGAGATTGACGCTTTGATCGCTCTCCTTCTTCGACTTGATCAGGCAGCTCGCGGATTTCCCTCTTAGGCGATTGGCTTCAACTATGAACCCACCGCCGTAAGCACCTGAAAAATTCGTAAAACCGATTTGGCGTGCACGTCCTTTGCGAGTAAATATTTTATTGCATTGTTCCGCACTCGTAGCCCACGCCCCGGAAAACTCGAACGCATTGACCTTCTGCGGCGACAGCAGCACGGCGCTCGCGGTAATTGCCGCTGCAAAGACGAGCTTTCGAAGCGCACTCATGGCTTTCCTCCTTGAAGCAGTCAGTGATCGCTAAGTGCCAATGTCTTGATTGGCAAAAGCAGCGCCTGAATCCGAAGCAGCAGCGCATGCACCAATCCTACCCCGTCATTAACATGCTGGACAATTTTCCGGCCGTCACCCCTGCGAGACCACCCTTATAAGGGGGCTTGAGATGAACGAGGATCGTGCCGGGCCTCGCGACACTCTGCGCTTCAACCAATTGCTCTCCGCCGCGAAATTGACCGGCGGCGATGTAGTCCTGAACCGTGGTGACGACCATTGGGATTATCACCCACGGCTTGGAGATGCTGGTCGCCTCCGCTACCATCCTTTCTTTCAAGACTTGAGCTTCGATCTGCCCAAACCCCGCCTGCAGTGATCGCTGGCCGGCGCCTTCCGGGATGAGTATCCCAGCGGATCGCATCAGCGGATTGACGATATCACCTGTGCGCAGAGCAAACTGCTCAACCCGACCGCTGTGCGATTGCAGCATCGACTTCAGCAATCTTTCGCTTGGCCGTTTCGAGCGCTGCCTCCTGTTTCGATCTATCCAGCCTGAGCATCACGTCTCCCTTGGAGACCGGCGCAGTGAGACCTTTGGCGTGCACGTTACGTCCGGCCGATGCGAATCGTTTGACTTAGATCAAGGCAACGAGGTCGACCCGACATAGTTTTGTGGAGATGTGGAGCAGACCAAGACCATTAGATTAGGAGTTCCTCGTCATGCCAGGCAGCATCGATGACCTCATTCCCAGTGCGAAGCAGATTCGGAAAGAAGCGGCCCTTAAGGAGACCGAAAAGGCGGATCAGTATGCCCGCCTGGCAGCGGCCGCAGAAGCCGAGAAACAAGCGCTGATCGAACGGCTCAGTCGTCCGTCAGGCAAATCCGAGGAAGAGAAAATCCAACTCGCCTCGACGATTATTCAGCGAGCAGTACGAAACGGATTAACCGAAGTGCAAGTATATCGGTTTCCCAACTCGCTGTGCACAGATAATGGCCGTGCCATCAATCAGCAGGAAGCCGGTTGGGAAAATACATTGATGGGGATTCCGAAGGAAATCTTCGAGCTTTGGCGCGAATACCTGAAACCGCGGGGTTATCGCATCGGCTACCAGATTATCGACTACCCCGGAGGCATTCCGGGCGATATCGGCATCACTATTTCCTGGGGAGACTGAGGACAGTCCGTAGAGTTTAATCTGAAGCAGCGGAAATTACGAATGGCAGCCGACGCAGACGCGCCACGGATGAAACGCAAGGCCTATGAGAAAGAGTTGGAAAAACTCCAGGTCGAGCTTTGCTATCTCCAGGAATGGGTGAAGGCGAACAAGATTCGAGTTATTATCCTGTTCGAGGGCAGAGACGCCGCTGGCAAGGGCGGCACGATCAAGGCGATTACGGAGAAGGTCAGTCCGCGCGTGTTTCGCGTTGCCGCCTTGCCAGCTCCGTCGGATCGCGAGAAAACGCAGTTATTCCTTCAACGTTACATGCAATATTTCCCGGCTGCCGGTGAAATCGTGATATTCGACCGGAGTTGGTATAACCGCGCCGGCGTGGAATATGTGATGGGCTTCTGCACACCCGCCGAGCACAAGCGATTCCTTTCGCTCTGTCCGGAAATCGAGAAATATATCATCGAAGGCGGCATCATCCTCATCAAACTCTGGCTTGAGGTCGGAATGGACGAGCAGGAGCGTCGCTTTAAGGCTAGAATTGATGATCCGTTGCGGCAATGGAAATTAAGTCCAATGGATACCGAATCCTATCGACGATGGCACGACTATTCGGAAGCGCGGGATCTGATGTTCAAGGCGACCAGCACGCAACAATCGCCATGGTACATCATTCGATCCGACGACAAGCGCCGGGCACGACTGAACTGCATCGCCCATCTGCTGCAGTCGATTCCGTACAAACGTATCCATAAGAATAAGGTCAAGCTGCCAAAACGTTCCGCCAAGGGAGACTTTGACGACCAGACCAGCCTGCGCGGGATGGCGTTCGTGGCTGAACGTTATTAAGTGGATCGGCCGCGCACTGCGCGGTCGATCTGGTTCGTATCTATTTCAGGCGTATCGAGACCCCGCTGACAGCGACCGACATTTCGGCGCCTACCTTCGGACCACTCAATTGCAGGATCACGCCATTGGCATTCTGCAATTGAACTCCACCTGCCCCGGCCGCAAAGGCTCCTCCGGCTCCGACAGCGGTGTACCTGCCTTCAATAGAGGTCGGTCCCTTCAGATTGATAGCTCGTCCAACTAGTTTGGAGGTCGAGGCTCCGATCGTGAAGCCGACGCTCATCCCCGATACAGTGAATGGATAATGGTGGCCCCGGAGCGTCAACACGCCCTCGCCGCCACCGACTCCTACGACGAACCCGCCTTTAGTGAAGATCACTGCGACGCGACCTATCTCAGCTCGTGCTGGCGTACTGTTGACGACTGCGCCCACGAGCAGGGCTACCAGGGCGACGCTTATGCTAAACCTTTTCATGATGTCCTTTTCCTATTTTCCTCTGATGACTCAACGCTTCGATAAACCAGCAGCTTCGACTGAACGGAAAGAAAACTGATAGGCGCTTGTTGTGCGTACTAGAGTATTGGTGGACATTTTCCTTTTGCTTTTCGGCCACCTTGATCCAAGTCAACGTCGCTCTCCCCGACATAACGCCCCGAGCTGCAGCGAAGGTCGCACTGCACATGTAAGCTGATGTCAGACACGTCCGGTCGGAATCCCCTGATCTGCAGGGCATCTCGGGAATAGTTCACTGTTGAGGCGTCCGTTCGCTCTGGAGGTCGGGTCGTTCGCCGGCATTGTCATCGGCCAGCACAGCGTCAAGCGTGCGGAGCCATTCCCTGCTGTCCGTCTTCTCCGCCAGCCCTTCCGCCTTTAGCAATTCACGCAACTGCGCGTGAGCGCCGACGATGCAGAACGCTATATTACGCGACATGAGTTCATCATGGAGATCGATCAGCATCCGGGCCCCCGCCAAATCGATGTAGGGCGACGCCGAAAGATCGCAGGCAACTAGCTTCACGTCAGACGATTTTCGCAGCGTTGCCAAAACTGTCTCAAGAATCGTCTCGGCGTTGATGTAGAGCAACGAGGCTTCAGGACGGAACGCAATAACGCCAACCAACGGTTTCACGCCCTCATGCCGGAGGCTGTCGGAATAGCGACCCGAGCCAGGAAGCCGTCCAAGAAACGCTATATTGGGCCGCGACGCTCGGATAAGAAGCAGGAGGATGGATGCAAGGGCAGCAAGCAAAATACCCTGGAGAATCCCAAGCAACAACACCGATACGAGGGCGATAGCCGCGGCATGGAAGTCGATGCGGCTTACTTTCCACATACGGACTAGCGCGCGAATATCAACAAGTTTGTAAACTGCGGCAATGACAACTCCAGCCAACACGGCCCGCGGCAGGTTGGTTAGCAACTCAGTAAAGAACAGCAGGCAGAGCGCGAGGGTAAGTGAGCAAAACACCAATGCCAGGGGCGTGCGCGCCCCCGCCGTGTCATTGACGGCGGACTGCGACAACCCGCCCGCGACGGGATAGCCATGGCCGAATGCAACTGCGAGGTTGGCAACCCCCAGCGCCAAGAATTCTTGACGGACATCGATGCTATATCCATGTTTTGCTGCAAAACTCCGCGCCGCAGAAACGCCTTCTATATACGCCAGCAACAGACATCCGGCTGCTATTGGAAATAGCTCTTCGAAATCCAGCATTCCGAAAGTCGGCACCTCGAAGGCAGGCAATCCTTCTGGTATCTTTCCGGTGACGGGCACACCCAGCGCTGAAAATCCGAACAACGTTGCCACGAGAATCGACAATGCCAGCACCATGAGTCCGACAGGTCTGCCTGTCAGGAAGCGTTCGCCGAGGGAAAGGAGCGCGATCGCCACAATTCCTATGCCCAATACAAGTGGATTGATGTTGCCGATCTGACCCGCGAGTCGAATTGCGCGGTCAAGGAAGTTATGGCCGCCACTAGCCACGCCGAACAGGCTCGGCAACTGACTCATGATGATTGTAAGTCCAGCGCCCGCCTTGAAGCCGACGAGAATGCTGTCGCTAACCAAGCGCACAATAATGCTCAGCCTGAAGACCCAGGCGACCAGGCAAAGCAGCGCCACAGCGAATGCCGAAAGACTCGCAATCTGTGCGAATCGTACGGCGTCTCCTCCTGCCAATGCCCCGAGGTTGCCAGCGATCATGAGCGATATTGCGGAGGTAGGACCGACAGCAAGCTGGCGAGACGATCCGATAAGAGCATAGCCCAAGCCGCCAAGAAGATAACCATAGATGCCGACTTGCGGCGGCAATCCGGCAAGGCCCGCATAGGCCAGCGACACCGGGATGGCGTAGGCGGCGAGCGTCACCCCCGCGATCGCATCACGATGAAACCAAGACGGTTTATATCCGGCAAGCCACGTCAGCGGCGGAAAAATCCCTGTCCAACTCACTCCCTGAAGCGCGTACAGCTTCATAGACGTTCCTAACGTATGTCGCAGAGAAGCAAGACGACCGGCAAGATTCACAGATCCTGATAGCATAGGCGGCGCGTCGCGCCGGACGCGGATTGATCTAGATCAAACCATCGACGAATTTCTAAGGACCGAAGATGATCAAGAAAAATGGGCTCTGCGATTTCGCTGCACGCGATCGGGTTCGCTCTCTCCACGAGAGCGCAACGCAGACGTTCGAACAGGACTTCACAAACGGACCGACCGGTCGCGCTGGAGTGACGCTCGATGAACTTCTCGACCGGCTCAATTAGCGATCTTGCTGGAAACGGCTTTGTTAGATATGCGGAACATCCCGACTCGATTGCGGCCGAGCGTTTCGCGTCACTATCGTTGCCGCATTACTGGCGGATCGACTACAACATCGTCAAACCCCATTCGAGCCTCGGCGGCCTGCCACCGTCGGTGTTCGCAAACCGGCCCCTGCAAAAGGGCCAAATTGAAGCCGGGCCTACCTTATTGACCGGCAGGAAATTGGGGAGCACGTCACCATCGCCTACTGCGCATCCATTTAGACGCCTAGCCTATCAATATCCATATTGTCCTTCGTCCATGATACCGCGGAGAAAATTGCGGGGAACACAAAGACTAGCTGCCTGAATTTTCGTTGGAATTGATCAGGCCAAGTCGCTCCGCGATCGAAACCAGTTCTGCAAGCGAATGCACCCGCATCTTCTCCATAACCTCGTGGCGATGTGCTTTCACGGTCCGCTCCGTTGTTCCTAGCTCCCTGCCAACTTGCTTGTTAATCTTGCCGCGCACGATCAAATCGAAGACCTGTCGCTCGCGAGGCGTCAATGTCTCAAGAAGCGCAAGTTTGGTATGGAGCTTGCTTCGTTGGATGCTGATTAACTCGTGGCGTGCCAGGGCGCGTTCGATCGCGTCGATCAGTTGCTCTGATAATACTGGCTTGATCAGAAAATCTTCGGCACCTGCCCTGATAGCTCGCACGATCGTCGGGGTGTCAGCATGGCCAGTAACGAAGATGATCGGTAGGATCGACTGGAGCTCGATGAGACGGCTTTGTAATTCCAGCCCCGTCAGTCCGGGCATTCGTATGTCGAGCAGAACGCATCCCGGCCTTTCGGGGCCCCGCAGACTGTCCAGCAATGCCTGGGCCGACGAATGCTTCTCGACTTCATAACCAGCCAGCTTCAGACGACGTTCGACCGCTGTCCGAAACGAAGCATCGTCGTCGACAATATAGACAAGGCCAGGCAAGTCCGCCTCCCAGCCGTCACTCTAGCTTATATCTCGTCCCAGGGTCACCGAGGGGCACTGGCCAAATCCCTGGCCTCCCCACGGGCTGATCCTCACGCGGCGACCGATACCGTTCAAACAAAGGCATCCGAAGCTGGACCCTGTACTTTCTGACACTCTAATACAAACCTGTCCCTTGGTACAATGACCCTAAAGACAATGGTCAAAAAACGTGTCTTAGCGGAAGCTTCAAAGGCTTCCTTCCACGGACATACTTCATTGAGGCAGACCATATCCAACAATCGATACTGTACAGGAGTTGGCCATGTTTGTCCGCGTTACCACCGATTTGGCATATCGCGCCACCTCTCTCGGCGAACTCGGAATAACTAATAATTCAAATCGAAAAATTCGATTAAACGAATTCACCTATAAGAAGGGTACTGAAATATACGGAGAAAATGAGCCTGCTGACTATGTTTATCAAGTCAAGGCGGGCGCGGTGCGAAGCTACAAGTTGCTTTCAGACGGTCGTCGCCAGATCGGCGCATTCCACCTCGTGGGCGACATTTTTGGCCTGGAAAACGGAAGCGAGCATCGGTTTACGGCAGAAGCGATCCAGAACACCACGGTTCGCTTGATCAAACGGCAGAGCCTTGAGATGGTGGCCGAGAGCGATGCCATGGTCACGCGAAATCTGCTCAGCATGACCACGGACAATCTGCAGCATGCGGAAAATCACATGTTGCTGCTCGGTCGCAAGACGTCTCTGGAACGGGTCGTCGCCTTCCTGATTGAGATGGACCGACGGCTCACGGCGGCCGGCGTCATACCACTGCCGATGTCGCGGCGCGATATTGCCGACTATCTGGGGCTGACTCTGGAAACGGTGTCTCGCGCATTATCGCGGCTGCATGAATTGGATATCATCGGCTTTGTCGGCAGCAATCAGCGCCAGATCGTTCTCTTGAACCGAGGGCAGCTCGCTAATCTTGATCAGCAGACCTGAACCCGGACGCGTCGGGGCGAGGTGGCCGAGCATCTACTCGCCTATGTATGAGCGCGAGCGCAACGTTCGCTGACGACTGATATAAGCAGCACCAACGTGCTAATCGATAATATGATAGCCGCCATCAATATAGAGGACGCCCCCGGTGATGAGCTTGGCGCCATCGAGAGCCAGAAACGCAGTTGCGTTGCCGACGTCGTCGATACTGACGAGACTGCGCGATGGAGCCTTTGACTGTGCCTTGTCCATGAGTTCGTCGAAGTCCGGAATGCCGGAAGCCGCGCGCGTAGCGAGTGGTCCTGGCGAGATTGCGTGAACGCGGATGCCTTTCGGGCCCAGTTCCGCAGCGATGTAGCGAACGGCGGCTTCAAGCGCCGCCTTTGCCACGCCCATCACATTATAGTTCTCCACCACCATCTGGCTGCCGTAGTAGGTCATGGTGAAAATGGATCCGCCCCGTTTCATCAATGGTTCGGCCAAATGAGCCATTCGCATAAATGACCAGCACGAGACATCCATCGTTTTAAGGAAGCCGTCGCGATCTACGTCTGTCACTCGTCCGTGGAGGGCATCCTTTGGAGAGAAGGCGATCGAATGCAGCAGAAAATCCAGCTGCCCCCAGTCCGCTGCGATCCGTTCAAATACCCGCTCCGTCTGCCCCTCGACCATGACGTCGAGCGGCATGAAGATCGACGCCTGCAATGCTTGTGCAAGCGGCTCGACGTGCTTTTTCGCACGCTCGTTCAGATAGGTCACGGCAAGTTCGGCACCGAGCGCACGAAATGCCTTGGCGCACCCCCAAGCGATCGATTGATCGTTGGCGATACCTACGATCAGGCCCTTCTTGCCTTTCAGAGCGACCTTGGTATCCGGAAATTCGGGAATTATGGCACTCTCTCCTGCCTGGCACTCGAGGTTGGTGCACCCATCAGCAACGCCAATGTGTGCTGCGCGATCATCAATTCCTCGTCGGTTGGTATGACGTAGACCGGAACGAGGCTGTCGGAGCCGGATATCAGGCGCGCGTGGCGAGAATTCGCGGTCGGATCCAGCGTCACGCCAAGCCAACCCAGTTGATCGGCGACGCGCGCCCGAATGCCTGTCGAGTTTTCCCCGATGCCGGCTGTAAAGACAAAAGCGTCCAGCCCCTGCAACGCGGCCGCAAGCATGCCGGCGTTGAGGCAAATCCGATGGACGAAATACTCGACGGCCAGTTTTGCCCTTTTATCCTCACTTGCCTCTAGTTCGCGCATATCATTGCTGACGCCTGAGAGTCCCTTCAATCCGCAATCGCCGTAGAGGAATTTCTGTACGTCCGAGGCCGACATTTTTAGTTCCGATATGAGATAGAGCACGACACCGGGGTCGAGTTGTCCCGGACGCGTTCCCATGGGTAGCCCGTCGAGTGCCGTGAACCCCATGGTACTCTCGACGCTGCGTCCTCCCTTCAATGCGCACATGGAGGCTCCGCTCCCGAGATGAGCGACAATCACCAGCCCCTTGGCAATTTCAGGGGCGATATGCGCTAACGTTTTCGCGACATATTCATATGAAAGACCATGAAAGCCGTAACGCCGGACGCCCTCGGCATATAATTGGTATGGAATTGCATAGTAGTCAGAGACAGCGTCATGCGTGCGGTGAAACGCAGTATCAAAACAAGCCACCTGTGGGAGTTTTGGAAAATTGGCGAGAAGCGACCGGATCGGAGCCAGGTTATGCGGCTGATGAAGCGGGGCAAGCGCCACGAACCGCTCCAGTCGGGCTACGACACCGTGGTCGATCAGCACTGGCTCGCTGAAATCCGGTCCACCGTGAACGACGCGATGACCGACTGCGATCGGGCTAACGCGGATTTCATTGCGCAGCCATCCGCCGACGACGCTCATTGCGGCTGGGACGTCCGAAACCGATTCGATCGGATAGGCGCGGTCGGCCAGTGGTTCGCCTTCCACGCCGCTCGCCCGCAGACGAGGACGACGGCCAATGCCATCCATCTGGCCCTTGATCTGCCGCCGCAATCTCCCTTCCCCTTCGATCGAAAAGATCTGGAACTTGACGCTCGAGGAGCCTGCATTGACGACGAAGATGGTATCCATGGCGATCACGCAGCAACTGTTGGAGCCTGCTGGCGCCTTGCATTCGCATAGAGAGCCCCGACTGCGCAGGAAGCCATCCGAGCGCGCGCCGAGTCTGCACGTGACGTCAGAACGACAGGTACCCGGGCACCGAGCACGATGCCGGCGCTATCCGCCTTGGCGAAATAGGCGAGATTTTTCGCCAGCATATTGCCGGCCTCGAGGTCGGGCACGAGCAGGATCTGCGCTCGTCCGGCAACCTCGGACCTGATTCCCTTGATCCGTGCCGCTTCCGCATCGATAGCGTTATCGAAGGCGAGAGGTCCATCGAGCACGCCGCCAGTGATCTGCCCACGATCGGCCATTTTACAGAGCGCCGCAGCTTCGATCGTAGACGGAATACTGGAAGTAACGGTTTCAACCGCCGACAGGATCGCCACGCGAGGCGATTTTCCAAAGCCGGTTTGCGTATAGAGATCAATGGCGTTCTGAATGATGTCGCGCTTGGCATCGAGATCGGGAAAAATGTTGATGGCCGCGTCCGTCACAAATAGCGTTTCGGCATAGGCCGGCACGTCCATTACGAACACGTGGCTGATCCGCCGGTTCGTTCGCAGCCCGCCCACCTTCGCCGTAATGCTGCGCATGAGTTCGTCGGTATGCAGGCTGCCCTTCATCAACATCTCGCCCGCGGCAGCATGGATGAGTTCAACGCCCTTTGCAGCCGCAGCCTCGCTGTGCGCCGCATCCACAATCTTGAAGCCGGAGATGTCTAGGCCACACTTGCCGGCCGTATCCCTGATTTTTGCTTCAGGCCCGACCAGCGTCGGCCGGATGATGCCTGCCGACGCACTGTCGATGACACCACGCAGCGAGGTTTCATCGCAGGGATACACGACGATGGTCGGTGTTGGCGGCGCCGCCTTGGCCGCGGCGATCAGACGGTCATACTTGCTGGGAGAACGCGCTTTTACTGTATCAACTGGCATGGCGTTCATGTTCCCTCCGGATCTTTCCGATTGACGCTACGATGCCTTCGCCTGATCGAAGCGAGCGAGGTTCGACACCTTGTCCGAGACCTCGTCTGCGTTGACGCCGAAAAGTTCCGCAACACGCTTCAGGCGCTTTGCGGCTTCACCCGAAACTGCCGCACTGGCGGACAGCACTTCGCCGATTGTCAGGAAAGTCGCTTGACGCATGCTTGCATCGTCGGGCAACAGTTTCGGTATCGCGGTCAACGCCCCTTCCTGATCGAGCAGAAGCATAAAGAACTGCTCCCGGACCAGCATTTTGAACTCGGTCAACGTCAGCCGCGCACCGGCGTTGCTCCGGCGGACGTTACGCATCGCTTCCAGGCTACGCTCATCCACCATTCCTCTCGCCGACCCGACATATAGCAGACTGCGAATGGCCGCTTCGCGAAGTCCACCTTCACCGATTTTGGATTTCAGCTCGACGATACGCCTATTGAGCATTTCTCGGTGTGCAGCAGACATCTCCTGCCGGCGTGACGGAACGGATTGCAGATCGATTCCGACTGCCGCTTGCAATGCCGGCGAGCCATAGACTGCAAGAAAAGTCGCCTCGCTCAGGGCCTCCTGCGAATCCCGCCAAATGTCCAAAGCATGCACGATTTGCTTGGAGACCTGCTCCTGAAAGGCAACGAAGGGATTGTCCGTCGAGACCTGTTTCCGATCCTCTTTTGTCTGCTCCGCCACCGCCTTTATCGCAGACATGAACGGATTGTGGCTGCCGAACGCTTCATATTGAAGCCGCAATGGGTGCAGATTGCGCATCAATTCCGCCACCTGCGGAGTCACCGCGCCTTTAATCCAAGGCTGCATAAATCTCCGGTAAGCGGCCAGATTGATTTCCGATACGCGTTTGGCAGTGGCAAACCGACGTTCATCCTCGAACGAATTGCCGCCCATGGCACGGATGTCATCAAGCGTCCGCGCCTCGCAACGCATGACCCACTGACCGACAGCAAGGTCGGCATTCGTCGTGTCGGCGTCTTTGGCTTCGAAAACCGCTTCGTAGAGACCGGGTGGCAAAATATCGATCAAATCGATATTGCTGGAAAATTCCGCGTGTTCTTTCTTGGCAATGCCGCCGGAAACGAAAATGCCGAGATGGCCGACGCTCTCGTGAATCGTGTAGACGATCGTTTGACCGTAGGCCCTGATTTCGTCCACGTCCGCATAGAGATCGAGAATCCAGTCCAACGCCTGCTGCGGCGGGGTAATATTATCTCCCTTGGAGCAGAACACCACGATCGGTGATCTGATATTACGCAGGTCGACCGCTTGACCATCAGACATCCTGATACGACCGGCAGCGAGGTTGTTGCCAACGAACAGTTCGTCGACGATGAATTGGATTTCCTCAGCGTTCAGATTGACGTGCCCGCCCCACCAGCGTTCGAAGTCGAGATATCGCTCGGCCTCAGTATCGACCTTTGAGTAGACGTTGTATTGTTTGGTCCACAGTGTATTCGATGGGTTCTGGCTTTCGAAGTTTTGTACGAGCCACGCGCCGTCGAATTTTCCGGCCCCGAGATCGCTCGTCAGCGCAGTCAGCCAGCTTCCTCCCAGCAGACCACCCAGGTAGCGCATCGGGTATTTGCCATGCACGCCCGCCCAATAGGCAAGCGGCGCGCCAGCGATGATGACGGGACCGAACAGTTCGGGTCGCAGCGACGCCAGGATCACGACGGCCCAGCCGGCCTGGCAATTCCCGATAACACACGGTTTGCCGTCGGCTTTCGGATGAAGGCTGATGACTTTCTCGATAAACAGGGCTTCGGCGCGCGCGATTTTCTCGATTGTTTGTGCGGGCATCGGCTGAGGCAGGAAGCCGATGAAATAGCACGGATGCCCCGCTTTCATCGCAACGCCGATTTCGCTGTCTGCCTTGAATCCTCCGATTCCGGGACCATGTCCGGCACGGGGATCGACCACGATGAATGGTCGCCGATCGGAATCAATTTCAATGTCTTTGGGCGGAATAATGCGCACGAGCACATAATTTACCGGCTCATCCAGTTCACGGCCATCGATGATCAGTTCGGCGGCATATTGCAGAACATGCGGCGCGGCTTGCGCGGCGTGTTCTCGATACTGATCTCCGCGTCGCCGCAAGACGTCCAGGAACAGAACGCTGCGTTGACCCGCGTCCATCATGTACTCTATCGCCGAGGCGACAAATCCAGACATGGGACCGCGCCGCGGCGTTGCGCTATCCATCGGCATGTTTTGACCCTCGCGGATTCAGTCAACCAACTCCGCGACGAGGAGCATTGATCTAAGTCAACGTTCGACAATCAGTCTGGCGAGGACGCGGTATCGGCGCGTCCGCTATGTATCCAGGCCACCGTCAATTCCCAGGCCAGAGAGAGAATGATCGGTCCCACGAAAAGGCCGACAATTCCATGCGCGAGCGTTCCTCCGATCACCCCGACTAAAATGACAAGTGTGGGGGTCGTCAGGCCGCGCTTCATCACGAGCGGCTTCAAGATGTTGTCAAGTACGCCGACAAAACCAAGTAAAACCGTCAGCAGTAGCGCCGTGGTGAAATCCTTGTCCGTCCAGATCCAAATGATCACGGGAACCAGGACGATTGCGGCGCCGACTTGAATGATCGACAGGATCATAACCGCGAAGGCCAACAAGCCGGCGCTTGAAATACCCGCCAGCTTGAAACCGATGCCGGCCAATAGGGATTGGATGATTGCGACGCCGATGACACCCTGAGACACCGCACGGATGGTCGCGCCCGCCAGTTCGAGGAAATGTTCACTCTGCTCAGGCACGATGCGATAGAGGAAATGCTTGCCAGCATCTACAAGCTGTGAGCCGTAGGGGAAGAGAAACCCGGCCAGCGCTACGGACAGAATGAACTTCAGCATGCCCACGCCGGCGTTGCCGGCAAGAGCCAGCAAAACCCCTGCCAATGGCTTCAGATAAGGAGCCACTTCGCGCACAGCGGCTCGAATATTGCCGGACGCCTGGTTCCAGAATTCGTAAAGATTTGGGCCGATGAGCGGCCAGGTGTTAACGATCTCCGGCGGGGATGGAATCACCAGGTTACCAGCACCCAGATTTCCAGCGAACTCTTTCACCCCGTTCAAGGCACTTAAGCCAAGCCATGCTGCTGGTCCGACGACAATTGCGAGATTGATAAGAGTGAGAATTGTCGCTGCGAGCTTTGGACGGCCGCCGAGAAGCCTGGAAAGGAAATTGAAAACGGGATAAAGCGCGACGGCGAGTACGATGCTCCAGGCCAGGATAGGCACGAAGGGACGGATCAGAATAAACGTCCAGTAAATGAGGAAAGCGAGCAACCCGAGGCGGATCACGAGCTGAATGACGTCGTCTCCGGGCAGGTACTGGCGAAAGGTTTTCAAGGAAGCACCTTTCATCTGGGGCGGGCATATCGTCGCCAAACTACCCGCGGCTCTCACATCATAGGCTTGATCCAAATCAAACGGCCGCGGGTTGGCTTAAGGCTCCAATTGGCGATTCCGATCGAATACCGCCCTTGTTTGCCGGCACCAATGACTAAAGCCATCAACTACACTGCACGCGAATTTCTGCGCGACGGCAGCCCGGTCGAAATCCGCGCCCTTTGGCAGGAAGACGAAGCCGCCATGCTCGCCGCTATTGAAAGGACCAGTGCGCAATCGCTCCAGCGTCGCTTCTTCGTTACGAAGCGCCACTTCTCGGAGAAGGAGCGGACCTTCTTCATGAACGTTGACTTCAGGAACCATGTCGCGATCGTCGCGGTCACAGAAGACGCCGGCCGCAAGGTGATCGCCGGAGGCGGCAGGTATATTGTTTTCGAGCATGGGCGGGCCGAGATGGCATTTGTCGTTGTCGACGCTTGGCAGGGACGAGGCGTCGGCTCAGTTCTGATGCGTCATCTCATTAAGCTCGCGCGCGACGCCGGGTTACAAGAATTAACGGCTGACGTTCTGCTCGGGAACGCCGCAATGAGAAAAGTATTCGAAAAATTCGGCTTCACGAGTACCGCCCACCAAGACCCTCAGACACTTCATCTGGTTCTGAAGCTCTCCTAGAAAGCGTTTCCAGAACGGGAAGCGCGGCATTGAAAAGAAAGCCTCGCACACTGAAGGCAGAAAGCATCTCCTTGCTGCACTCTGTAGCCGGTCACGCATCGAACGCTCGACCATCCCTTGGTTGGAGTTCGTTCGTCTGTCAACCACCGCGCGCGTGCTTTCCTAGCGCGAGCCGCCGGCACCTATGGATTGTCCTGATAGATAATGTTTGGGTGAACGCTTGGGGCAATTCGGCAGCGGGACTCCTTGCGGATAATTTTCGGTGTTCCATTGATCTAGGTCAAGCACCGAGCCCGTTTGAGCCAGAAATCTTCCTTAGGACGAAATTACGACAGCTAGTCGTGAGGAGGACGCCATGTTTCGTTATGCTCTTGCTGGTCTAGCCATAGTTGTTCTTGTTGCCTCGAGTCTGCTTCCCGATACCGCCCTCGCTCGCCGTGGCGGCGGCTTTCGTGGCGGTGGCTTCCATGGGGGAGGAATGCATAGGGCCCACTTCCGGGGCGGGGCTGTCCATGCTGGAAGACACGCTCATGTATCCCGTCCAATCGCCCGCGCGCCGTTAGCCCGCACAGCGGCTGCCCGGGGAGTCTATCGAGGCGCGGCTTATCGCGGTGCCTATAGAGGTGCAGCCTACGGTGCGGCAGCCGTCGGTGCCGCTGCAGTAGGTGCCTACGGCTACAACTATTACAATAATGGTTGTTACCGCGACGCCTACGGTAATGTAGTTTGTTCTAATCAATATCCGTATTGATGGCCGCATGCCGAACGGCAAAGCGGGAGCTAATTCTCGAAAAGAAAATCCGGCTGGATGATTCAGCCAGCCGGTTTAACTCGCCACAATCGTTTAAAGAGGCGCCCGTGCCCGGATGCATACGCGAGATAATGGGAAATCCGCTCGCGCCTGCCTCTATAGCTGGCAGGCCTTGAAGCCTCGATAAAACTCAGGCTCCCGGCGCGCCGGTCCGACCTGCGCAGCTCATTTCTCCGTCGTCTCGCAAGCTCTGGGCGGGTCCTCAGAAGGGGCGCGATACGGTTCGCCAGTTCGAAGCACGGCACAGATGATCCGTGTGTTCTTGTTGGCAACCGCAACCGTTGCGCGGTTGAACCCGCGCCGCTGCCGAAGCTGATTGGCCCATGAACCTGGTCCAGGCCGCGATCGATCGCGGGAATGCGTGGTGGCGGACGCAGTCAGATGCAAACCGGTCTCCCTGTTATTTGGGCTAAAACAGGGTGATTTCCTGCAAAAAACAGGGAAACGTATGCCGACAATCGTGACTTACGCCTGCCTCGCAGCACGTTCTGTGATTTTATTGAAAGAGGATATCAGGGAATAACAGGGAGGCCGCCCCCCAGAAACACGATCGACAAAGACAAAAACACAGTCTTTTCGGAGCACTCCGGCCTTTAAATTCACTCCGTTTTGTCTATAGATATCGTTAGACATCGGAGAGATTTCCTTGCCTCATTCTGCAATTGCCGTTTTCACCAGCAAATCACTTGAGACGCTGCTCGCACATGGCGGTTCCGGCCCTTGGGTAGGTGCGGAACAACGCGTGCAGCAGCAGGAATTTCTGGTCTGTGTCCGAAAGGAGAGGCCTGGCGCGGAAAGCCACGGTGGGGCCTTTTTGGTCGGAAAAATCAGTGCTGTCCGCAAGCACGGCTTTGACCGACGAGGTCAACAGCGCTGGTTTTTCGAGATCAGCGAATTCGCCATTCCCAGCCATCGCGGCCGATGGGAGTGGCGTAATCCGGTCAGGTATACAACCCTCGAAGAACTCGGGATTGAGTTAAAGAAGCTCAAATTCAAGCCTGCGCCGCCGCCCACGCAGAGCATACCGACGCCGGACGCCGCTTCTAGCGTCAAGCCCTTAACGATAGCCGAGGCCAAGGCGGGGCTGGCCGCCAAATTCGGCGTGAGCACGGACGCCATAGACATCCACATCAAAGGATAACCGCGGTCGCGTTAAGCATTTGCGCGCACGGTATGCGACGCCCCATTGTCATATCTATTAGATATCTATAGATCGTCATCTGAAGATACAGCAATCGCAGGCATCGATATGAATAACCCGCAGATCCAATACGTCGCACCCCAAAGTTTGAGGCCGTTTGCCGGAAACGCACGCACGCACTCAAAAAAGCAGATCAAACAGATCGCGAGATCGATCGAGCGCTTCGGCTTCATCAATCCGTTGATCGTTTGTGACGGCGTCGCGCTCGCCGGAAATGGGCGATTGCAGGCTGCGCTGCAGCTAGGCCTCAAATCCATTCCGATCATCGTCGTGGAAAATTTGTCCGATGCCGATCTCCGGGCCTATGTGATTGCGGACAACCGGCTCGCGCAAAATGCGGGCTGGGATCCTGATGTTCTGGCGATCGAATTGCAGGGCCTTCTCGACCTTGGCTTTGATGATTTAGAGCTGACAGGATTTTCGCTCGGCGAAATCGACGGTATTCTTAGCGACGCAGCAGAGAAAAGCTCTTTCGAGCCAGGTCCCGAAGACTCACTTCCCGAAAATTTTGGGGCCGCCGTCTCGCGTTCAGGCGATTTGTGGCTTCTCGGAGCACATCGTCTGATATGCGGCGACGCTCAGAATGCGGCGGACTACGATCGCGTATTGGCAGGAAGGCCTGCCGATCTCGTTCTCACAGATCCACCCTATAATGTTCCCATCAAGGGCCATGTCTCCGGGTTAGGCAAGATACAGCATCCTGAATTTGCAATGGCATCCGGCGAAATGTCGGAGAGTGAATTTAAAGTATTTCTATCGACATTCCTTTCACACGCTAAAGCCCATTCCCAGGCCGCTGCAATTCTATTCGTCTTTATGGATTGGCGCCACTTGTTCGAGCTGTCCGTCGCTGGACGCGAGAATGACCTGGAGCTGAAGAATCTTATCGTCTGGGCCAAAGACAATGCCGGCATGGGAAGTTTCTATCGATCAAAGCATGAACTCTGTTTTGTCTTCAAAAATGGCGAGGGTTCTCACGTCAATACTTTTGAGCTGGGGCAGCATGGTCGCTATCGGACGAATGTTTGGGAATACGCTGGCGTAAACACGTTTCGAGCGGGTCGTACGGACGATCTGGCGATGCATCCAACGGTTAAGCCGACGGCGATGATTGCCGATGCCATTCGCGACGTGACCAAACGGGGAGCTGTGGTGCTCGATCCCTTCGCGGGCAGCGGCACGACCCTGATCGCAGCCGAAAAGACCGGACGCACGGCGTGTGCAATCGAATATGATCCGCGCTTCTGTGATGTCATCGTCCGTCGTTGGCAGGCTTACACCGGTAAAGCTGCAACGCTTGAGGGCGACGCAAGCACCTTCGAAGACATCGAGACGAAACGCGGCGGCACTGTCAACTCCTCGACATCCGAGGACAATGGCAATGGATGACGATCTCCGGCCTCAGCCCGTTCTCCCGGACCCATCCTCTGATGACTCCACGGTTGGTCCTGGCCGCCCGCCGAAAGCAACACGCTGGAAAAAAGGAGGTCCCTCGCCTAATCCAAAAGGACGTCCCCGAAAAGATTCCGTATTCGCAGATGTGAAGAGGCTTTTCGAAGGTGCGTTAAACGAAAAGGTTTCGCTGATGCGTAACGGTCAACCCGTGACCCTAGCGAAGCTTGCGCTGGGCTTCGAGCAACTGGCAAACCAGTTCGCCAAGGGTGATCGCCACGCGCGGCGTGACGTTTTTATGTTTTCTGAGCTGCTGGGCATCGACCTTACCGGTAAGGCAGAGGCTCTCAAAGAAGCGCTGACACCAACCCACCAGGAGATCCTGGACGCCTATTTAGCTCGTCAACGACCGTCCGACGAACGACATAAAGATGAGCGCGTGATTGCGCCGGTCGATTTGCTCGATAACGACGTGGATGAAAAGCGCTAATATGAGTCACATATCAACTGCCTTTAATGGCGCAGAAATCCCTCCCCAACTTGTGCTGCGCGCAACGCTAGCGCGTGATTTCTGTGCTTTTATTGAATTTACCTTTGGAGTTCTTCGACCGGGCACGCCATTTCGACCCAATTGGCATATCGAGGCGATGGCTCATAAATTAGCTCAGGTAGAGTCAGGCCAAATCAAGCGACTCATTATCACCCTCCCACCACGCAATCTTAAATCCATCTGCGCTTCCGTTGCGCTGCCTGCCTGGTTTCTTGGTCATCATCCCTCAGAAAGGGTCGTCGCTGTTTCCTATTCCGATTCGCTCGCGAAAACCCACGCGAACGATTTTCGCAAGATCGTGAGTGACCCGATCTACCAGGCCACATTTCCGGCAATGAGGGTCTCTCGTGACACCGATAGTGAGATCCATACCACGCTACGCGGACGGCGCTACGCGACCTCGATCGAGGGAACATTGACAGGACGCGGCGGTAACCTCGTCATCATTGATGATCCACTCAAACCCAACGACGCCCATTCGGAAGCAGCCCGCACTCGCAGTATAGAATGGTATCGCTCGACGTTGGTGACGCGACCCGACGATAAGATGGCCGCCCGCATTGTCGTTGTCATGCAACGAGTTCACGAAGAAGATCTAGTTGGTTATCTTTTGGAACAGGGCGGATTTGAAGTCTTAAATCTTCCGGCGATCGCGCAGTCGGATGCCTCCTATGAACTTGGCGCGGGTGGTATTTACACGCGCCGAAAGGGGGAGTTGCTTCATCCCGCCCACGAACCGGCCGAGGTGCTGCGCGATCTCAAGAAAAGCATGGGATCTTATGCATTTTCTGCGCAATACCAGCAGTCTCCTATTCCTCCCGGTGGCCGGATCATCAAGAAAAGATGGTTCAAGCGATACGGTCAGTTGAGTCGCGAACCGCGCGATCGTATTCTAATTAGCTGGGACATCGCACTTAGCGAAACTGAAGCCGGAGATTTTTCGGTGGGCGTCGTGCTGCTCTGCCGAGAGGAAACGTTTTATGTCCTCGATGTTGTGCGGGGAAAATTTCCCTTCGATCAACTCAAGCGCAAAATTATGGAACAAAAGCAAATCTATCCTGGCTCAACATTGCTTATTGAGGATTCTCCAATCAGCCATGGCCTCATCCAATCATTGCAAGAATCGCGCATCAATGTAGTCACTTTCCGGCCCGACAGAGACAAACGGGCTCGGGTGATTTCACAGAGTGATCTATTTGAAGGTGGGTCCGTGTTCTTTCCAGAAAATGCTCCATGGCTCGAGGACTTCGAAAACGAACTTCTTGCCTTTCCCGGCCGACACGACGATCAGGTCGATGCGCTCATCCAAGGAATGGCGTGGCAACGCGAGGGATTTGGTTTTGTACGGTCGGGCCGCACGATCGGCATTATTTAATCGCACCGGCAGCCCGGCCGAACCTTCTGCGCGTGAGTGAGCGCACTCATGTTGCTATTGCGCTCGCTAAGCGCGTCCGATCGTCCAGCCAGCTAAATAGCCCAGCCTCAAGTGCGGCCTTCGTCACCCTGTCGGCTCAATCCTACACCAGTGACGATCGAACACCGCTCTCAGGTTCGCGCTTATCTGGATATGTCACAGACAGGACGCCGACTCATCGTGTTAGCTACCAAAGGATTCGTCATCCCCGTCACGCTTCACTGCGGATAGGAGGGGCAGTTCGGCGTCCTCAAGCGGACTTCGGTCGCAAGTGTTAAAGCGAAGTTCTACCTCTTGCGCGATGCGAAGCCGAGATAAACCAGAATAGTGGATGCATTGGGCAGGACTTCTTGGCCAATCCGATCATTCTGCAGCGTTCTTCGAGCCTTATGCCTTCGATACCCACCCGCAGGGCCCGTGCTCGATGGCCCGACACGGGTCGACGCGCATGTCTACCCGCGCGTCGAGCTGCTCATCATGCCTCTATGAGGGATGTTTCAGGGAATCAGGTGTGGGAGCCTGAGTCCCTGCCCTCGCCCATAGTGGTGCCCTTGGGCTTTTCTTCATCGCGCTTCGTCGGGATCTTCACGCCGGGCTGCTGGTTTTCCTGCACGCCCGCTTTCATGTCCGATTTCAGCGGCGCCTTCGCGCTGTGGTCCACTTTCGCGTTCGGGTTCGACATAGAACTCTCCCTGTTTGCTTGGCCGGGCTAATGCATGGGCGGATGCAAAGTTCAGGCGAACGGGCAAAACTTTTTGCCTCAGGAAGCCGGCTCCAATTGACGCACCCGCAGGAACGCCTCGCGGCGGCGCCGGTTGTTTCCCATGATGCCTCTCAACGATCATGGGTAGCAAGACGGAATTCCCGCCGGCCGGACAGCCGAAGGTCGACCCGAAGGAAACCCACGGCAAGACCCTGGAGCAGCTCACGGAAGAGAAGCGGAAAGAGATGGACGAGAAGATCAAGAAGGGCGGCGACGAGAACATCAAGTATGCGCCCCCGGGCAGAAGCGACATCGTTCCGTAGAGCAGAGCTAAGTGCCGAGGAAGCCGCCAGCCCCTTGCAGGCGCCGACGGCTTTCGTCGGTTGCAGCCTTTCTCGCGAACTTATCGGGTGCTGCGCTCGGGCTGCGTCGTGGTGTTCGGCGGATGCTCGCCGGTATTCGTAGACGTGTGGCGCCCGGTGGAGAGGAATATGAGTGCGAGCACTATAAGGGTTACGGCGCCCACGATGGCCCAGCCGGTCGTGCTGTTCATGCGCTGAAAATTGGTCGGTCTCCTGGGGGGAGGATTGTCTTCCGGCATTACCATAGCCGCGCTCCATGCCTGTTCAGGAGCAAACAACCTGACCGCGCTGTGACCGTTCCTAACGCGGCCGCTCACGGGCGCGTGATGGGCCATCGCGAGGGGTAACGGCTTTGGTCCACGTGCTATCCTGAGACGCATGACCCGCTGCACCCAGCCGGGCCAAAGCTTCAAACTCAGGCAGATGGCGGGCACCGCGCCTGTCGGCTTCCGCTACTGCACCGAATGTACGGCGCGCCTCGCGCAGAATTAGCGGCACGCGGTCTGCCGCATATGCATGAGACGGCTTTCCTCGGCCCTATAATGAGCCGGAAGGTTCGCCGCCCGTCCAATCTTTGAACGCGCGCAACGGGTAGCAGGAGTTCGATCCCCCTGCGCCGTGCAATTCGGCATGCTTCATAGTCTGGTCGACTTATCCGGAGCGGCTGCGGTTCGATTCCGCACGGCTCATATGCGCGTGGTACACTTCAGACGTGCTTCATCGCGCCTATGAACGACCACGACTACCTCACGCACCTCCTCAAAGGCATCGTGCTTAAGCCTGAGCAGATGCGCCTCGCGCGCTCGGTAGACGCGCGCGGTATCCTTTTCCGCTGCCGCTTTCCCAATGCCCCGTTCGTTTCGATATCAGATAATCAGCGCGCTCCCTTACGTGAGGCCAACTGGATCGGCACCATTTACTATGGCTTGCCCGCCGAGCTGTTCAGCCCTTCCTTCGAGGCTGGCTCCTACCTCGCGTTCCTGGGTCGGCTGACGACGGAAAAAGGACCGGATGCCGCCATTCGGATCGCGCGCGCCGCCAAAATGCCGCTTCTTATTGCCGCCAAGGTGCCGCGAGAGGAAAGGAAATATTTCAAGGAAGAGATTGATCCGCAGATCGATGGCGATCAGATCCAGCTCATCGGCGAGGTCAATGATCAAACAAAACGGCAGTTTCTGGCGGGCGCGGCTGCATTGCAGTTTCCGATCGATTGGCCTGAACAGTTTGGTCTCGTAATGATCGAGTCATTGGCCTGCGGTACGCCGGTCATTGCCTTCAACTCCGGCTCGGTGCCGGAGGTCCTCGATGAAGGCATCACTGGCTTCGTCGTGCCCGGGGAAGCAGAGGCTATACAGGCGATTGCACGGCTTTCCGAGCTCGACCAACGTCAAGTGCGCAGACATTTCGAAAAAAGATTCACCATACGCCGAATGGCGCAGGAATATCTCCGTCATTACGAGGCGTTGAGCGACCGAACGCCGGCGAAGCTCGTTCTGACATCAGGCTCGCCTGCTCTCCAGGTTCAGTTTCCTGATCGCCGTTCGGTCCCGTAGCTTTCATGGAGATAGCCGCCTTTTTTCGGGGCCTTTGTGCGCTCTGCCATCACGCCACAATGAACTGATGCGCAGCAACGCGGTAGGTGGACTTTGGTGCACATTTGTAAAGACTCGGCCCGGCCGGATTCCGGCTAAGGGTCATGGCCAGCCCCTTGCCCGCACAAGGCGCGCGCTCAAGCCCCCTGCCCTTGTGGTGCCGAGGCGAACACCTGGAGCCGCAGGCAGGGCTTGAACGCCAGCGGCCTGCGCGGGCTATTGCGCGACGATATCGAGTTGAGCGCCCTGATGTCCACCGTTCGACATAGAGGACACCCGCGATATTCTAGAAGGTGAGAGTCACAGTGGGTCAGCAAAACCCGCCGGGATGTCCCGGCGGGTACCAATAATCAGTGCTTAGCCCGGATGCACCACGAACTCGTTATTGCGAGGGTGGAGCGTGGCGTATCGAGCGTTCAGGTCAAATATGGTCTCCACGCCGTGCTTCGGGCGACCTTTCAACCGGTTCTCACTGATGTCGGAGCTGTACGCTCCCCGATCGGCATCGTACCTCAGCACCTTCCAAGGCACCATGTAGTGAGCGTCGCCAAAGAATCCGCCGGTGCCCAGTACGGCGTAGGCAATCTTTCGCTTCTTCTCGTCCACCAACACGTGCTTGATCGAACCGATCTTCCCCCCCTTGGCCCCATAGACAGCCTTCCCAGATAGTTTCCTACTAGGGCGCAGATGCGAGGTTTTTCTTTTCACAGCCATAGCTTCTCCTTTCCTGGGTAAACGACCCGCCCACGGAACGCGTCCCGCTGAATTGCGGTTCGCGACGCGAGTCAGGGCTTCGGAAGATTTGAGCGACGATGGCATGACCCCGCCGCCGATGGGTGCCCCGCTATCTCAAGCGGGGCTGGGCGACAGTCAGTACATCCGTGATCTGCCGCACCGGTTGGTGAAAGGTGATTTACGCTTTACGGAACCCGATCATCAGCGACCAATCCACCTTCGCATTCGAAGCGCGCGATTTCTGCGGCCTCCAGGTTGTTGAATTTCAAGCGCACGCCATAACCCGAGCCGTTTTCCGGGATGAAAACCGCCCCGAGTTTTTCCAGGGTTTCTCGTATTGCCTGGATTTCGGTGCGCTTCAGCGACCCGGAGACATTCTCGAACCGCTCGATGGCGTCCACGCTGACTTCCGAGCGTCTCGCCAGCATCGGCCTTGAAATCTCAACGAGCGCGCGAGCAGCACGGCACTGTGATCCCGTAATCACGATCAATCTCCTGCTAATATCTCATTTGCGGCTTTCGCGCAGCGTCGGACGTAAAGGTTCTCGAAGGCCATCTGGATCGTAGAGCCAAATGAAAGCCGCCCAAGCCAGAAGCACACTGCCCATACTTATCAGCATCATCTTCACACCTCGCGCAATCTTGCGCCGCGCTGGCACCGACTGGTGCTAGCGTAGCGGGTTACGTTTCTGGATACGGGAGGGTCTGCTCTATGCCTTCGCAAGCGAAGGAGCGGTCACGTCAAACTTGGAAATCGTATCGCTGGAGCATGACTTCAATATGGGGACAGCACCGCCGAATTCAACGGAATGCGACAAAGTGTGCAGATGGTAAAGACGCCTCTGAACTGGCGGCTTCACACCCGCTGACGACGGCCCGAATGGCCGATTGAGTAGAACGGAAGCGCCATTCCTTATTCTGCGCCGTTTTTGTGGGCGCGTCACCTTGACTGGCATGTGACCGCCAAGGCCAGACAACGCGACTGCCCAGCACCACGCCACCCCCTGTTGTTGTAAAGACTCGGCCCGGCCGGATTCCGGCTTAGGGCCATGGCCAGCCTCTTGCCCGCGCAAGGCGCGCGCTCAAGCCCCCTGCCCTTGTGGTGCCGAGGCGAACACCTGGAGCCGCAGGCCGGGCTTGAACGCTAGCGGCCTGCGCGGGCTATTGCGTGAGGGATTGTCACCCGGAGGGCGGAGATAGCGCAGCAGCTCCGAACGCAGTTTAAAGCCCGTCGTGTGAAGGCACGCCCTCAGTTCAACGCAACAGCTCGAACGAACGCCGCATAGAATGGCTCATCCATCGACACCGGCAACGCTCGCTCGATGCACAATGTCAGCACCTTGCCGCGCCGTACCGCTGGCACGTCGTCGAGCTGGTCGAGGCGTACCCAATAGCCGGGGCGCTCGCCGCCCTCGGGATTGAGGCAGGCAAAATAGACGGTGCAGTCAAACAGCCGGGCGAAGTTGCGCAGCTTCCGCACCTCGTCGAGGTCGAATATCAGCCCCTCCGGATAGATGGTTTTCGCCTTCACGTCGAAAGCCACCATGCCGACGCTGGGATCCCCACGATGTAATCGGGGCGTTTGGATTTGCCCGCGCAACGGCACCGGCACGGTCAGGGGTGATTGTTCGACATAGATGTGCGGCAGCACCGCCGCGTCGAGCCACTGGCGGAACGCCAGCTCGGCCGCTTCGCCCTTGGCGGCGTCGGCGGGCGCAATCGGCTGGCGTGGTCGTCGTGGCATGCTGATGCGGGGCGACGATAGCACGCGCTGACAGCGAGGTGCCGGGGCGTCCCCGGCCGCGTGGTGGCGTGGAGGCGTGCACAACGGCCTCCACTGGCTGCTGGGTGGCGTGAGCCCTAAGCGGCCATGGGGAAGGTTGCGGGAAGGCTCCCCTGCCCGCTCAGCCGGTGTGTCCGGCCGACCACGGCGCCAATCGGCGCGCGCTATCTATTGATCTCCTTGGCACTGGCAGGGTCACTCTCCGAATTCTACCCGCGGCCGCACCTTTCACCGATCTTGACAAGGGGCGATGCGCGCACATCCAACTCCCCGCGTACAGCAACGAAGGCTTCTGACCAAGTTTTCCCAATGCCCCTGCCCAGAGGCGAACCCCGTACTGGCCACTCATAACTCCCTAGTCCCCAGAGCTGGGGCCTTCATCCCGGCAGGAACCGGAAATAATGACCCCCAACCAGGCGCTCCTAATCGGGATCGTTCCTGCCAATGACTTCAGCCCTGCGAACTCTTACCGAAATTCCCGAAGACCTTTGAACTCATGCACTCGGTGATAGTTCACCTTCCATCAATGGCTGAAGGATGATCCGTCGCAAAATCAGCAGCCATCCCGGAAGGAAGACGACGAAGAGGCGAAGTCCGGAAAACCCAGGAGCATGTGCATGGTCGAGAACAGAGATAACCATAGGCAGCCGAATGGCGTTGAACCGCCGCTTTCCGAAGACGATCTTCAGCGTGAGCAACTCGGGCCGCGTGGCGTTCCTGGCAAGAACAGCCCTACGAAGATGACGCCTCAGCAAAAAAAGAACACACCAAGCGTAGGTGATTTCGACGGTCACACCGCCTGATTCAGATCCCACCCAAAAAAAAACCAGCCGCTCGTGGACGGAATGACGCCGCGCTGCGTCAGCGTGATTGACGGCGATTGATCAATCAGGTTTTTGCTCTAGCGCCCGCGAAAACCGCGTCTTACCAGGCCCATGATGGCGCCGGTTATGCGCACGGTCTCGGCGACATTGCCAGGCGGCGATCCGAACTGCCATGTCACGAGCCGCCTTCGCTGCTCGAAGGTCAGATGCAGATTTGCAAGGACGCTTTTCCTGTTCGCAGCCGCGACGGTGATCGCGACCCACCCCAGTTGGCCCATATAGAGCCACGCTTGAGCGCCTTCGACCGGCGGGCGCAGGGCCGTCATCCGTATTAATTCCACGGCAAAGCTGGAGAGCGCGGTGATGCGGCAGGGAGTGGCATGATCATCGCCGGCGAGTGCTAGCGCGCCGGCCTCGTTGACCGGAAAACACGTGTCCTCTCGCGGCAATTCGAAACACGTCACGAACGCGATGAATGCAATGAGCATCGAAATGCCGGCCCATAGTAGATTGAAGTAGTCCAAAGACGAAATTTCGCTAGCCGCATAGGGAGAAAGGAAAGCCAACGCAATGCTCGCTGCCGAGCCAAACGCAATCAGGCCGAATGTCAGTGCTAGCTTCCACCGTAGTTTCGGCGAAGATCGGTCGCCGCCTTTATCGGTAATCTTGAAAGGTCGGCCGAACGGCTTGAACACGGCGCTGATTAGAGTCGCGGAAATCGCAAATGAGGCGATCGCGTGTGTCGCCTCCGTGAACAACGGAAGGGTGCGCGACCGCGAAATCCAGGCCATGTAGATGGTCTGGCCCAGAATGGCGGGCGCGCCGTAGCGCAGAAATGCCAGGTAGTCGGCCTCGAATGCCGGCAGACCGGCAAACCAATACATCATCGGCGCAATCAGAAGCAGAACCAGAAACGGTTTGCAGAGCCAGTTCAGAATCCCATGGACGTAATGCAGCCGTTGAATCGCGGAGTACCCCCGGCCGAATAACGGACCTTCGCGCAACAGCGCAACCTGGATCGTGCCGAGACACCAGCGGCTGCGCTGGGTGATGTACTCGGGAATGCCTTCGGCCGACAATCCGCAACTCAGTTTCTCATTGAGCCACCAGGTCTGATAGCCATGCGCCAGCATCATGTAGGTCAGATTGATATCTTCCGAGATCGCTTGAGTGGGAAATCCTCCGATCTCAACCAGACGATCGCGGCGCACGACGAACGAGGTGCCGACGCAAAATGCGCATCCCCAAGCGTCTTTGGCGGGCTGAAAGACATCAAAGAAGAATCGCTGGTCGTCGACCATGCTTTGCGTGGCCAGTAGATTGTGCTGGATCGGATCGCCGTTGTAGTAGAATTGCGGCGTCTGAATGATCGCAACGTTCGGTTCCCCCAGTAAGCCGACCGTTCGTTTCAATAAGTTCCGCTGCGGCGCGAAGTCCGCGTCCAAAACCAGAATGATCGGCGCATTCGTCGAGGCGGATGTCAAAGTGAGGGCGTTGTTGAGATTGCCGGCCTTCGCCGCCTCGTTGTCCGTCCGCGTGATATATCGCGCGCCTGCTTTCCCGCAATAGTCGCGAAGCCAGCTTCTGCGCGTGTCGTCGAGCACCCAGACGGTGAAATCCGGATAATCGAGTTCGAGCGCCGTCAGGATGGAGCGCTCGACCACCTCAAGCGGCTCATCATAGGTGCAGATGAAGACATCGACCGCGGGATAGGCATTGCGGACGCGCATCTCGCGCTCCGCTAGATCGGCCTGTCCGGACCGATCGATGCTGCGGAACAGAATAACGATCGACATCAACGTGTAGACGACCGCGATGAATTCGAGCGTAAAGAATAGGTGCGGCCAGAGGCTTTGTGCGGACATCGCAAGCCGCGGCAGGGTATCGTGCCAGCGCCAGAAGATATAGATCACGAGCAATGATCCGGCTGTCGCGCCGAAGATCATCCGATCGAGCGCCCGCGATGGGTTGAGCAGGCGAGCACAGACCAGCAGCCCGACCCACAGTCCGACATCGATCGACAGAATCGATGCGTTGTCGGCGACGCTTTCCAGCATCAGTTCGCCTCCCGTCCTGTGAATGGATTCCAGCCGGTCGCCGCCAACGCGGCCCATGCCGTGGCACCGAGATGGGGCCTTCGATAGTAAAAGAAGTTGGCGTTGGTGGCGGTGGGGTCGACCGACAGGCCGGTGGTCACCCTGCTGCTGCGCGTCGCATTGAGGAGGCCAGATTCCGTCCGATCCGAACGTAGCCCGGCCAAAATCTCTCGGCTGCGTGCATGATTCCCGGACATACGATAGGCCAGCGCCGCCTGCGCGGTTCCTTCAACCCACAGACCGTCGCGGTCTCCATTGAAGTCGAAACCTCCGGGTACAGCCAGATGCATCTCTGCGAATCGAAGAGCCTGCCGCCACTCGCCTGGCGCATCGGGCGCCGCCATCCATGGCCAGAGCTGAACGTCGAGTGCGAGCATCGCGGCGTCAGCAGGTTTTCCATCGGCGTTGCGCCCGAGCAGAAAGTGATCGCCGCGAAAGCAAGCGTCGAGAAGCCGCCGCGCCTTCGAAGCCGCCTCGGCGTATTTCGGATTGCCGGTCAGGCGAAAAAGCCAGTTGGCCACCGCGTACACATCCACGTTGTGCTCGGTCGATACCCAGTCGAGCCGCACCTGGCTCGGATCGTAGCCGTGGAACCCGCCGCGAAAGCCCTCGGCCTCCGCGGCCGTGTTGTCTGTGATCCACGCGAGCAGCCGCTCGGCACCGGCGAGATAGGCCGCGTTCCCGGTCGCCTGATGTAGCGTCAGCAACGCCAACGCAGCCCAGGCGACGTTACCAGTCGCGGTGCCATCCTGCGCAGGATCTTCTGCCCATAATTTCTTGTCGCTGTCCCACCAGCCCGGAAGCACAGGCGGGCCTTTGCCGAGCGGGCCGGCACGATAGGCATTGCGGATGCGTCCGTCACGGAATGTTCGGTCGGTGCGAACCGCGTTGCTCAGGGCGTCGCCAATCATCCGCGCTGCAGGCAGATTTCCACATGCCACTAGGGCGATCGTGGCCAAGGCGTTATCGTAGACAAATGCAGTCGTGGCCAGTCCACGGGGCAAATGATCTTCATTCTTTCCGGGTTCATAGCTTCGGATAAAGACCGGCTCCGAACCATGCGCCTGGGATGCCACAGCACGGCTCAGCCCCGCACAATAGGTATTATCGCGGGAGGCTGGATCGCCGTTTGCTGCGGAACCAGACACGATCGCAATACAAAAACCGATGACGACGGGGCGGATCACTTTGAAACGACCGCTTCGGTGCGAGTCGGCCAGTCTTCCCATTTCGTCAATGCGACGCTGTCTTGCGAAGCTTCGCGGAATTTCTCCGCGAGACGGGCGTGTCCCGCCTTGCGATTGCGCTCAGGGAGCGATTGAGCGTTGGCGGATCCCCACGATGTCACGAAGGCCGTGAGCTGACGCCAGGCGACTGACATTGACGGGACAACGGCGCCATTGTCCCGCGTCACTGTCACCCATTTACCAACCGCGCAAGGCGAGGACTTCCCATCCGCCTCCGTGGAGTTCGTGCGCAGACCATCGCCGCCCTTTTGATCCGGCATCACGATCGCGTACATTTCCCGCCGTTCAGTTTGCGGAAACGGCACCGCGTAACGTTCGTCGAGCTTGTCGCTAGTCTTTGGCAATAGCGAGGTGATGATGCCGGATTTGAAAGGTGCTCCATCAACCCGGACATGCGTGCCGGCCGCCAGGTTCTGGCCCTGACGGTAAGAGAAGATGGCGACCACAAACTGCTGCTCACAATCGACCAGCGAGGCCAGCGCGTCGCCAGCACCGACATGACGTCCCTTGGAGGCTTCAACCGCCATGACCATGCCTTTGCCCGGAACGCGCACCTCCGCCGCGGCCAACTTGGCAAGCCGGGCGCGTTCCGCATCCATCGGCCCCTGCTGGTCGGCGAGCTGCGCGGACAATTCAGCCTCTTCGATTGCGAGCCGCTTGGCGTCGAGATCGATATCGCGCCGCTTCTGAACAAGGGTAGCAATAGGAATCAATTCGTCGCCGACGTAGATTCCTCTTTCCAAAGCGTCAAGTTGGCTGATTTTTTGGCCGAGTTTCGCCTTGTCGGCCTCTGTCTTGTGAAGCGCCGCTGAATACTGCTTCAGCGTCGGATTTAACATGTCCATATTCGCGGTATTCCGCTCGACCAATTTGGTCTGCCGATCGACCAGCGCCTTCTTCGCTCCGCCAAGTGAATCGGATTCGGCGACCTGGGCCCGCAACTCCTCGATCTGCGATTTGAATAGCGTTTTCAGTTGTGTCAGCTGGCCCCCGATTTCCGCACTTAGCGACGTCAGATAATTCAGGTCAGAACCCCGCTTTTCTTGCGTCGCCGCCAATTTCTGCCGTGCGTCGGATGCCTTCTGCTCTAGCATGATGAGGGTGGTTCGATCGAGCCTGGCATTGGAAATTTGCGCCAGCACATCGCCGGCGTTCACTCCGCGCCCCGGCGTCGCCGACAATAAAACAATGTCTCCATTGATCGGAGCAGTCAGAAGTTTGACCGGCGCGTTGATGATAGCCCGGTCCGATTGATCCGCAACGATAGGCGGGACGACGGCCGTTACCATGAGTGCAGAAAGAATCCCGGCGACAATTAAAGATGATACACGCAGAATCACGGAATGACGCCCGCCGGCCGCCAGGCGACCGGGTCGGCTCGTCGTTGAATCGGACATTTATTGATTTCCCCTTCAATGTTGCGGAGCTTTGAAAGGGCGCTTCCTCGTGGAACGTTCCGTGGTCGCGGCTGTAACGCCCGCCACCGGATTTTCGAACTAACGATGTGTGCAGCTATTGGATCAAATGCTCATCTTCAAGTTTTGTTTCACAACACACATGGGGCTGGCGCACCGTTCCAATCGCACGCGATAAAGTCCACGCTCCCTCTAGGTGCCTTGAAAATGATGGAGTCAACCGAAATCGATCGCGCCTTCGTACCCACGCGATGGGACGAGGAAAGCCTATGTTACAATCGGTCGAAGGAACATCGACGGAAACCGGGATGTTTTTGCGCGCGATTTGCTGCTGTCGAAGATCTCTCCAGCCCTGAGCAGTCGGTTGCCTCTCAGCTCGGCATTCATAGGATCCCAACGAAAGGCCGAGAGGTTGCACGTTACAATCCGGCGCAATGTCTTCGACTCGGATTGTGCAGCCGGTGCGCGATCGGCTACCCACGGTCGCTGTCTGAGCTATCGGTGAACCGACCATTGGATTGGCTGTAAACTGACTTTGGCGAGCGGCGATCCCCCCATGTTGTGACGTGATGGGATCAGCCCTCGGCGTCAATCGATCTGCGACCGACAAAGAGATCAAGGACGCATTCAAGAAACTGGCAAGCAAATTCCATCCCATCATGCAATCCGGGCGACAAGGTGGCTGCGGAAAGTTCAAAGATTAGCGGCGGCCAAGGACTTCCTCGACGACAAAGAGACGCGACGGAGATTCGATCCGGTTGAGATCTGCCAGCGGAGCGGAGCGACGGAGTTCTATCGGGACTTCGCCGACGGCTGCCTCCCACGCGACGCAGGATGGCTTTGCCAGCAACGAGAAACTAGGGAAGTTTCTCTCGTGTGCGTTTGCGACCGGTGGGGGCGGTCGCAGGGCACATTTCGCGCGCGCAGCCAGGATGTCAAATACGTGCTCTCCCGGGTGACCTCGTCGACCTTGCTAACGGCCCCGTACCAACAATCGCGCTGTCACAGGGCAAAACACTGCAGATGGCAATATCTGAAGGTGCCGAGGACCGGCAGGGAATGGCAGGCCTCGGCGGTGGACCGCCAGGGAATGCCTATGTCGAGCTTCAATCGAGCCACATCGCTGCTTCAACCGCAACGACGACAATATTCATGTCGAGGCCCCCGGTCGCTCCACCCTGAAGGAAGGGGTGCTGGGTGCGCGGATCTAGGTCCCGACCATCGGCGATCCATCGGCGGTAACACTCCCGAAAAGGCTTCGTTCGAGTTGAACTCTGGGCGCCTACGGCCTCCATCAATCCGCAGCCGCTTCATCGTGAACACGACCAGATGGGAGCGCTCGTTTTGGATGCGGCCTTTTTATTCGCTTACCAGGTTTTTCAGCATCGCATCGCAAATGGCTTCGGCCTCTTCGAAAGACCGAAATGGTGAGCCGGTGATCTTGATCGGGCCACGGCCTTGAGGACACCACGATGCCACGTATCCCGAGGTGCGGCGAAAACCGGGACCGGAAAGACTTTCGAAGAAGCTAATTGTGAAGGAGTAGCCGCCGCTGTTTGCGCTCCAAATTTGCATCTCGTCGAAGACGCGGTGGAATTGAAGAGGCATTCAGTCACTCAACCGTGCAGAGCTGCCATTTCGATTCGGGTGGTCTTTCGGAGCGTGAAGTGTCTCGGGGCTCCACATGCGACGCAGCAAATATACGGCTCGTCTCACGAATGGGAATTAATGAGTAACATCAAACGGTCCGAGTTAAATGTCATTCTCGCTGCGGCAGACTTCATGATGAAAGAGCATCCTAACTCGACTGAGCAAACAAGCAAAAAATGTCTGCACACAAAAAAGGGACCCCGCCGAAGCGGGGCCCGTTTGTCTAATCGATCAGTGATTCGGGCCACTGCGCTGGGCCGGGCCTGGAGAGCCTGACGATGATCCCGACGGCGTGCTCTGATTCGCACTCGGCTGATTGGACGTCGACGAGCTTCCGCTCTGCGAGGGTTCGTGAGCCTGACCCGTCGTGTTCGACCGATTGGGCATGCTTTGTCCCGTTGTCGAAGACGAAGACATGGGGTTCTGCGCCTCGGGGTTCTGCGCCTGGCCAGAATTCTGGTTTGGTGTCTCACCGGTCGCGTTCTGCTGGTTCGACGGCTGATTCATCTGACCGCTCTGCCCCTGACGCTTAGTGGTCTTGGCCCCGGTTGAGGTTTGAGCGTCATTCGACGAAGACTGCGACTGGATGCTCTCACGTGCCTGCTGGCTTAGCCGACCGGAAACGCCAAGCGACGAAACCGTGCGCATGTCGATGCCGCCGGTCACGGCAATACCTTGCTGACGCTGGTACGTTGTGAGGGCTTCGCGGGTTTCCGGACCCCACACACCGTCGGCATCTCCATCCAGGAGACCACGATCGATCAACACGCGCTGGATGAGGCGAATGTCGTCCGGTGGCAGGTCGACCGCGGCGACATGCCCACTGCTGCTACCGCCGCCGGCGAAGCGCGCTCGCGGACCTACCGGTACCACGTCGACGATACGGCGATCGCGATCGACGATCACGACCTCGTCTTCCACGACGAAGAAGCTGTCGTCACGATAGGCGGGAAACACGTCTATCAGCGCTGGATAGGTGGAGACAGAGGCAATGTGCACGCTCGACGGAACCGATATGCCGGAACGAACCTGAAAATTGATCGAGTTCACGTCGACATGCGGGGCGTTGCTGGCGTGCAAAACCGACGTCTGTAGCGTCGTCCGCTGCTGTGCTGTCACGTTCTTGCCGCTCTGGGTCTTAAGGCCGGCAGTGGTCTGGCTCTGGGTATGTCCCTGCGTGTTTGTTTCGCCCTGCGCCGCGTTCTGATTGACGCCGGAGTTCGAATTCCGGTCCTGGGCGCTCTGGCCCTTGATGCCGGATCCGTTTTGCTGGCTATTGGACTTGTTATCAGCCTTGCTGTCAGCCTTGGCGTCGGATTTGCCCTTGTCCTGCGTGCGATCTTCGGATCGCTGCGCATTGTCGCGCTCGGACTTGCTCTGACCAACCGTCTGACCCTTGTCCTTTCGGCCCTGGTGCTGCGCGCGCTCTTTGCCGGCGCCACGCTGTTCCTTGCTCGAGTCCTCCGAACGGCGCGCATTGTCGCGGTCGGAGTCACGGTCGGACCGCCCCTGGCCGACCGTCTGTCCCTTGCTGCTATCGCGCTGGCCTTCCGCGCGGCTACGCTCGTGGGTGCCAGAGTCCTCGCGCTGTTCGCTGCGTGCGGAGGAACCTTCGGCCCGGCCACTCTGACTGGGTTCGGACTTGCGACCCTGTGTCATTCCCTCGCGATGAGAAGCGCCCTCACTACCAGAAAGGCCGCTACCCATTCCGCTTTTGGAGTGAATGCCCGCCGACGTTCCCGTTTCGCTCGCCGCACCGCTAGCACCGCCGCTCATGCTTTGCGCCGACGCAAAGCTCACACCGGCAAGCAATGCTGCGGTCGTGACCAGAAGCCTGCTCTTTGCTGTATTCATCATTCGATGTCACTCCTTGTTTGCTCGAGCGCTTTCCCTCCATTGAAGCGCACATAGACCGGTCTGATAAACGAGAGCCCCCCTGAGCAACTGAGCGAGGGTGCTATTGTTCCGATACCATTGCGATCGCTATTGAATGTCGGTTGCTTCCCGCAGCTGTGCCCGTCAAACGCTCGACTGGCAACAGCAGTTCCAGTGCTACGCAGTGATCTGATTCAATGAGAAACAGTCTAGCCAGTAACGCACTCGCACCGGCGCAACGCCGCCCATAGCGAGAGCACTCAACGGATTCGGCGGGCTAGGCGGATGCCTCACGGAACAAACGGCCGCGAAGCGGCGTTTTGGTTCTTCGTTGTTCAACGGAGGAACTGCCTGATGAAGACATTTGCCTTTAGCGCAGTCATTGCATGTATTGCCACGTCAGCGCTTGCGCAAACGACGACGGTTCACGAAGAATATTACATTGTGCGCGATCCGGCGACGAAGAGGTGCACCATCGTGGACCAGAAGCCGACCGTTACGACAACCATCGTGGACCATGGCATCTTTGGCACCCGGTCCGAAGCCGAAGCCGGCATGAAGACCATGAAAGTCTGCACGACGGACGAGCACGAGGATTGATTCCGTTGCGTCCGTTTCGCCCCGCCAGTTCGCTTCGGCGGGGCGTTTTTCATGCGTTCGTTTACTAACACACTCCGCGTCCACAGCATGAGCGCTCAGGAGGAACGATCGGCACGGCAGGGGGAGGATACTCATGAAGAAGTTGGCTCTGTGCGCGCTTGCGTGTTTAGCCACGGGATCGTTTGCGCAGACGGGGGCATCCGCCAAGTTCTACGTGGTCCGCGATCCTACGACGAAGAAACGCGCGATCGTGGACAGACGGCCCACTACCAAGGCCGACACCATCGACGAGCAAATAGACTTCAAGACCAGGGCAGAAGCGGAGACCGGCATGCAATCGATGAAAGCCTGCGGTACGGTGCAGCTGACCACCGCCGATAGCTTTGTCACTCCCGGAAGCTTGGCGCGTCCGGATGGTGCTACACTAGCCGCATACTAGCAGCCGCGGAAGCGCCGACGACGCGCCAGCACTGGCGGGAAACCGGTTTCAAAGCCCAGCTCACATTGCTCAATCGGAAGCAGCCGTTGTGCGCTACAAGGAAGTGCTCGACGGAATCGGACACGTCACGAGGGAGATCGTCGTTTCCCCACCGGACGACAACGACCGGAATGAAAAGGTCGATAAGACCTGGTCCGTGCATTTTGCGTCCGCAGATGAAGCGAGTCATTAATTCCGAGGTGTACAGCCGCCAGATCGTTGCTTCGGGCAATCGCACGAGTGAACCACCTGTTCGAAGACGACGATCAGCTTGCGGGCTGGTGCGTGAACGCTCACAAAGCGGTGGGAATGCCGGTTAGCAGGCGGGTCAGAAGCGTAATTCCGAGATACTGGCGAATGCGTTTGGCAATCTCGTCGATAGTTCTGGCGATTTCGCGGCGCTCACCCTGGCCGAACTCCGGACCGAGTTTTTTGCCCATCGCGTCGACCTCGCGTCGGATGTGCGCTGCGGAATGATAAGGGCCGCACGGTTTTCGTGTGGCCCTTTCATTGAAATGCGGCTTCAGAAGAGGGCTTCTTCGCTCCCGAAGTGCGGGGCGCTCTGCTTGTCAACTGGCGCGGATAGGTTTCCGCCGCAGCCGAATATTCGCGGAGCTTGTTCCTGATCGTACGGATAGACACCCCGAGCATGCGTGCGGCGCGAGTCCGATTGCCGTTGCAATGAATGATCGTCTGCAACACCAGTTCTCGCTCAACTTCGCTGACGGTCGCGCCAATCAACTGAGACACCAGTTGCTTTGAGGGCGTACGCGTTTGAAGTGGTGTACATGCAGACTCAGGAGGCATGATTCGTAATCCACTACTGTCCCACTCAGTGATAGGAGCGGGAACCTTCGAGATCAGCCCACAGCCATTTCAAGCCAAGCTGGTTAACAAGTTATTAATTCTGATTGCGGCGTTTTCGCACGTCTAGATTAACAGGCTGTTGAAGAAGGCCTGATCGCAGTTTGCAAAGAGCAGGGCATTGGTTTCCGGCACGATGGATCGCTGATCGGTTGAGGTCGCGATCCTTTTCAGGGTTCGTTGCGGTTCTGCCGGCTCGATTGCGGCTCGATCAGACCGCTTGCTTCAGCAATCGCGGGAGGCAGACGAGGTTGTAGGCGGCAGCTGCGAAGGTGAAGGCCCATCCGACGCGGTCGGTCCCGCGCAGCATCGGTCGCCGCATGCCGCCGATGGTCTTGATCCAGCCGAAGGCTTCCTCGATCCGCTTGCGGGCGCGCTGGCTCGCCGCGTAGCCGGGATGGCGTGTGGTTCGCGCGTCCACCGCAGAACGCCGCGTCGTGTTTTGGGCGACGTGCGGCCGCACGTTCATCGTCTTCAGCTCGTTCACGAAGTCGGCTGCGTCGTAGCCCTTGTCGGCCCCCAGCGTCACAGCGACGGGGCGATCGGCGTGCGGCTCGATCATCGCCAAGGCGGCGATGCGTTCGGCATGGCCGCTGGCGGGCGTCAGGCAGGTATTGACGATGAGCCCCCAGCGGTTCTCCATCAAGGCATGGCCGAGAAAGGCCAGCTTTGCCTCCATGCCCGCGCCCTTGCGATAGAGCTTGGCGTCCGGATCGGTGGTGCTGGCATGCGTCGCGTTGGAACGCGTCGCGCCGCGAAAGTCGCGCTCGACGTTGCGCCCGCCCGACGATGGTGGCGGATCGTCCGGGCCATCGACTGGCCTAAAACTCTTCATCGAAGCCCAGGCCTGGATCAGCGTGCCGTCGACGCTGAAATGCTCGGTCGACAGAAGACGCTTCACCCGCGGCTGCGCCTGATCCTCGACGGTACCGTGGTTCGTGCGGCTCGACCGCAAGCTGACTCGATCTCGCTCTTCGTTCTTCTCGGCGCGCGCGCGGACGGCCAGAAGGTGCTGCTCGTGAGGGATCAACTTTGCCGTCTGCGAGTTCCTATTGGAAACAGGAAGGGCACCATGATCAAGCAATCGAAGCTCCGCGTCTGTCTTCTTATTCTGACTAGCCTGTTCGCGATTTCAGTTCCCTGGCAAACCGCAATTGCGGGGACCCTGACTCCGGAGGCAATTAACACCGCCACACCGGCAGCTAGCTCAAGACCGAAAGGCGGCCTAGACGGAACAACGGTCAAGATCGAGATCCTGCTCGATAGAGCCCATTTTTCGCCAGGAGAGATCGACGGCAAAGACGGTGAAAACTTAAAAAAAGCGCTCGTTGCTTTCGCTGCAGCAAAAGGAACGTCCTGGCAGGGGAAATGGACCGACGATCTCTGGGCTAAGCTTACCGCAAATGGTCCTGATGATCTCCTGATGCAGTATACAATTACGGAGCAGGACCTAAATGGCCCGTTTGTCGATCGCCTACCCACCAAAATGGAGGATATGAAAGACCTGCGGAGGCTCTCCTATACCTCGCCCAGAGAGGAATTAGCCGAACGCTTTCACAGCAGCGAGGACTTGCTCGCGGCGTTGAACCCGAACGCGCGATTCGCCAAGGCTGGAGAGACGATTGTGGTGCCGCGAGTTGGAGACACGGAGCTGAACGCGAAAGTAGCGCGACTGGAGGTCGATAAGACGGCCGCAACTGTGAAGGCATTCAGTCAAGACGGGCAATTACTTGCATTCTACCCGGCCACGGTCGGAAGCGAAGAAAAGCCGGCACCAAGCGGGACTCTCAAGGTCACCGGTGTCCAAAAGAACCCAACCTATCATTACAACCCGAAGTATCAGTTCAAAGGTGTGAAGACGAGGAAGCCCTTCACCGTTAAGCCTGGACCGAACAATCCTGTCGGTCTCGTTTGGATTGGTCTAACCGGACAAGGATTTGGCATTCACGGCACTCCGGACCCGAGTAAAGTGAGCAAGACTGAATCACACGGCTGCGTCCGACTTACCAATTGGGACGCGTTGCAATTGGCAGCGGTTGTCGAGAAAGGCACGCCCGTCGAATTTATCGGTGACGACAAGGTTAAAGAGACGAACGCGAGTGCATCCGAAACAACGAGCGCCGCGGAAAGAAGGCGAGTGCGAGGTCATCGTCACCGCTAAGCCATGAGGCCATCACGCCTGCAATGAGCTTCTGCGGAATATCGAAGCCAAGCAAGCGCCGCGCCGATACGGTGCGCGATGCTCTTCCGGCTCCGGGCTCTCATGCCTTGCTCTTTGAGGAGCTTGTTCGACCCGCTGCGGGTTCTGCATCCGTCACAGCAGCTAGCAATACATAAGTTCAACTTGGAAAATAAATAAGCAGATCCAATTTTGGCTTATCGGAATACGTCCTTATGATCGGGCTAGCGCGCGGCTGAGTGCCGCTAACTCTTCATCCCGCGACCCTCGCTTCGCAATCACCTGGCCTGGCCCGGACGTCTCGCGGGCATTAGGGACTGAAGGTCTAAGCGAAGAAGCGGCTCCGCAGCGCTGGATTCTATCGGAGGAACAGTTATGATGGATGCATTGAACCTCGGGCGGCGTCTTCGGGTGCGTTCGACCGCCTATGTGGCGAGCGAACCGGTGCCGTTTTTCTGGCCGATGCGCACCTTCATTAGCCGCAATCCGCTCTTCGGTCTGGAAGACATGCCCTTCGAGCAGGCGGTGCGCCGCGCTGCGGAGCTGTTTCAGGCGCGGATGTTCCTGCCGCGCAGTAACTACCAGCACTGGCAGCGTGAGGGCAAGGTGCGGCAGGATACGCTTATCGAGGAGATCGCGCGGCGCTCGCAAGGCTTGCCAGCGGTGCCGGGCATCAACTGGCCACGCTGGCTGTCGGCGCTGATGCAGGCCGAGCATGACCGCGATGCAGTTATGCCGGGCGTGCGGCCGCAAGACACCTTTGCGGCGCTGCACCGGAAGCCGCCGCCCGCGCAGGCGGTGGATGTAGCCGCACTCCTGCCCGATCTGGAGCAGCGCCTACACGCGTGCACACTGCCTGAGGCGGTTGATGCCCTGTGGGGTACCCGCCTGGCCGACGAACTCGACGAGCTGGTGATCAAGAGTTATCTGGATTTTTTCGACGAAGACCAGTCCTCGTGGCGCATGCCGGGGCGCGAGCGCGGCCTGTTCGCCGCCTGGAGCGAGATCGCGCGGCGCAATGCGCGCATGTTCCTGCGCGGGCTGCACGTGCGGCGCATTCTCGATCGGGTGCAGGACTCCGAGAGTGCAGTGGTGTACGTCATGGAGGAGATGGGCATCGGCGCCGACGACTGGCCAGCCTACTTCACCCGCGTGCTTACCCGGCTGTACGGCTGGACTGGCTTTGTACGCTGGCGTTCGTCCGCCAAGCATTACTACTGGGCGCAGCGCTACCCCGCCGACGTCGTCGATCTTCTGGCCATTCGCCTGGTGGTAGGACTGGCGCTGCTGGAAGAAAGTGCGCGGCGCCGCGGCACGCCGGTTCGTCGCGACCAGCTCGACGCCGTGCTGCATGAGCGCGGCGCGGAGAGCCTCCTGCGCAACGCGTTGCATAGCGGCGAGGTGCTGCCCGATTGGGCGCAACGCATCGACGACACGCTGTCGCGCGGCGGCAGCAAGCGCTGCGAGGCTCTGCTGCAACGCTACTGGCCATTATGGCAAGCCCGTCTCGGACAGGAACAGGCTGCCGCTTTGCGCGAACTGGCCGCCGCGGCGGAGGCCGTCCCGGCGCTCGAAGCGCTCTCGGCGGAGGATATCGCGGGATTGATCGAAGGGCTTCAGGAGTTTGCGCGTCAAGAAGGGGTAGTCTGGACTCTGGCGATGGAGGCGCGGGCCATCGATCATCTGCTCGCGCAGGTCCAGGTGCCGCAGGATTTGCCGGCCGGCAAGCGGCCGTTCGCCCAGGCGTTGTTCTGCATCGACGTGCGTTCGGAGCCCATCCGCCGCCACCTGGAGCGGGTCGGCGACTATCAGACCTTTGGCATCGCTGGCTTTTTCGGCGTGCCCGTAGGCTTCCTCGGCTATGGCAAGGGCAGCGAGAGTCACTTCTGTCCGGCGGTGGTCACGCCCAAGAACCTGGTCCTTGAGTTGCCAGCCGCACTAAACTCCAAGGATGAAGAGTTCGTCAGCACCCTCGGCCATGTGCTGCACGATCTCAAGAGTTCGGTGCTTTCGCCCTTCGTCACGGTGGAAGCGGTCGGCATGCTGTTCGGGTTGGATCTGTTCGGCAAGACCCTGGCGCCGCTGGGCTACAGCCACTGGCGCGGCCGCATCGATGCCGAAAAGCCCGTCACCCGCCTGCTAGTGGACAAGCTGACCCGCGAGCAGGCCGACTCCATCATCCGCACCCTGCAGCGGGCGATGATCGTCAAGGCACTGCATGCCGAGCTGCATGTCGAGCGCGAGCGGGTGGATGACGACATGATCCGCGAACTGCGCGAAACCGCGCTGCGTCACCGCGAAGGGCCGACGCGGCTGCGAACGGAGTTCGGCATTTGGCAAAAGCAAGAGGCCGAGTTTCTCGACAAGCTGCGCGAGGACTACCGCATCGATGCCGATTACGCCAATTATCAGCTCGTGCGGCTGGGACGCATCGGCTACTCGCTCGACGAGCAGGTCAATTACGTGCACACCGCCCTGACCATGATCGGACTGACCAAGACCTTCTCGCGCTTCGTGCTCATCGTGGGCCACAGCGGGCAGACCGAGAACAACCCCTACGAGTCGGCGCTGGATTGCGGCGCCTGCGGCGGCGCCAGCGGCCTGGTCAACGCTCGGGTGCTGGCGCAGATGGCCAACAAGACCGAGGTGCGCGAGCGGCTGCGCGGCATGGGCATCAACATTCCCGATGACACCTGGTTTCTGCCGGCGCTGCACAACACGACCACCGATGCGATCGAACTGCACGATCTCGACGTACTGCCGCCACGTCACCTGGCCTATCTGGATCGCTTGCGTAACGGCCTGCTCGCCGCGTCCAAGCTGGCTGCGGCTGAGCGCATGCCGAAGCTTCTGCCGGAGGCGCAGGCGATCGAGCCAGCGCAGGCCTATCGCATGGCGCACCGCCTGGCGGTGGACTGGGCGCAAACGCGGCCCGAGTGGGGGCTGTCGAAGAACGTGTACGGCATCATCGGGCGTCGTAGCCTCACAGAGGCCGCCGACCTGCAGGGCCGTCCCTTCCTGCTGTCGTATGACTGGCGCTGCGATCCTAAGGGGCGCTTGCTTGAGAAACTGCTGGCGGCGCCAGTCGTGGTGGGCGAGTGGATCAACCTCGAGTACTTTTTCTCTACCGTGAACAATGCCCGCATGGGCAGCGGCAGCAAGGTCTATCACAACGTGGCCGGGCGCTTCGGCGTGATGACAGGCAACATAAGTGATCTGCGCACGGGCCTGCCGATACAGACGGTGATGCGCGACGGCCAGCCCTATCACGAGCCGATGCGCCTGATTGCCCTTATCGAGGCGCCGCTGGATTTTGCCGGGCGCGCACTGCAAAGCGTGGTCAAGGTCAAGAACCTGGTGCACGGTGGCTGGATTCGCGCCATCGTCATCGACCCCACACAGGGCTACAAGCCTTTCGTCTTCGACAATGGCCAGTGGGAGGAGCGCGCGTCTCTAGCAGCGTCTGCGGAAGAAGATGGCTCCTCATTTGAGGGGAGAGCACTAGCAATTCGCCACAGACTAGCTCAATCGCCTCAGATTGAAGGACTACACGCGTCGCAACAACCTATCGAGTCATGAATGTTATCGTGTGTGGACGTATATGGACCCCCGATTGCAACAGGTTGGCTGGATCAGGATCGGAGCGGCTTGAGAATTCTTCGCCGCGAGCCGCGATGGGTTTTCGCCCGCTTCCACCTCAATGCCCCGGAGACATTGACTCAACCCATGCCGGTCCACACATCAGATTCGGGAAGCGACGGTGTGATCTTCTGCCATTTGCTGCAGCCAAGGTTGGCCGGAAGTGCCTCTTCTTCGTCAGCAGTTCGTTCAGGGCTTTCTCGTAGTCATCTTCAAATTTTTCTGGATCGAAGTGGCCGCTCTTCTGGTCGACGATATGCTTGGCTAGATCAAGCATTTCCTTGGTGATTTTGACGTCCTAACGTGGTTGACCTCATGGACGCGCTACGTCAGAGCCTGAAATCAGAACCAGCCTCGAGAACAAAAAAAGCCCCGGCTAAGAAGGCATTAAAAAACGCAAAGCCGAATGAATGCACAACCTCGCCGGGGGCGGGTTCTCAGAGAAAGGCGGCTGTAAGAAAATTCCTCGGAAACGAATCGGATGACCCGTACTTGAATCCCGGCTCTGTTGTATTGGAGTTCCGATATGCCGAATCCGAATTGGTCGCCTTCGATCGTCCCAAGCAAGCGTGACCGGACGGTATATCTGGTGGCCGATGATTTCAGAAGCGGGCGCGTGTGGTGCGAGACGGACTACGAGCAAACCGGCCTGGAAACGGTGATCCAGGACCTGCTGACCGGCCAGTATAACAATCCCAGCCGCGTCGTCGCCTTTAATACCGGAGAGCATTGGTCGCAGGACGTGTCTGCAGATGTTGCGCGCGAGCTGCGCCGCCGGTGCGACCTGCAAGCCCGAGATATCCCGTTTTTCCTTCAGGATTTCACCGATCGCTACGAAGGCCGATATCGGGACTTCCAACTACCGCTGCCCTTGCGCCTCGTCTGAGACGGGCCGTCAGCGCGAGCTGACCAGGAGCATGTGCATGGTCGAGAACAAAGATAACCATAGGCAGCCGAATGGTGTTGAACCGCCACTTTCCGAGACGGTCTTCAGCGTGAGCAACTCGGGCCTCGTGGCATTGCTGGCAAGAACAGTCCTACGAAGATGACCCCTCAGCAAAAAAAAGAACACACCAACCGTAGGTGACTTCGACGGTCGCCCCGCCTGATTGCAGATCCCAGATAAAAAACCCCGCCGGACGCTTCTCGCACAGCGAAACACCTTCGGATGCTTGTGGGTCGCATAGTTGTCGATGATCGCGTGGATCACTTTTCCCACTGGGACCTGCTCCTCGATTGATGGTGTGGATGGCTCCTGCTTCCGGCGTCGCATTGCGCCATAGTCTGGCTGTCATCGTCCCGCTTGCAGGAGCCATCCATGCCCGAGCTTGCCATAGTTGGTATCGACCTCGCAAAGAGCGTCTTCCAGATCCATGGTGTAGACGAGAACGGTCGGGTTCTCGTGCGTCGCCAGCTTCGCCGTAGTCAGTTGCTTGCGTTTTTCCAGAAGCGTCCGCGCTGCTTGATCGGCATGGAGGCTTGCGCAGGTTCTCACGACTGGGGGCGCAGGCTTCAGGAGATGGGACATGACGTCCGGCTGATGCCGCCGTCCTATGTGAAGCCTTACGTGAAGCGCGGGAAGACCGATGCCGCGGACGCGGCCGCCATTTGTGAAGCCGTGACGCGTCCTTCCATGCGGTTTGTCGCAATCAAGAGCGAAGCCTGCTCATCGGTTCTGGTTCTTCATCGCACGCGGGACTTTCTGGTTCGTCAGCGCACCCAGATCGGCAACGCAATACGAGCCCACATGATGGAGTTCGGAATCATAGCTGCGAAGGGCGCGCAGAACGTCGATCGATTAAAGGACCAACTGGATCGGCTGCCGGACGCGGCTCGGATGCCAGTGAGTTTGCTTTTCGATCAGTTGGCCGAGACGAACAAGCGGGTCGAGCGGCTGACCGATGAGATCGAAGAGACCTACGAGCAAAGCGAGACAAGCCAGCGTCTGGCTACGATCCCGGGTGTAGGCATGGTCTCGGCAACGATCATCGCGGCAACGACGCCTGATGTCGGCAATTTCGACTGTGCGAGAGACTATGCTGCCTGGCTTGGTCTGACGCCCAAACCGCACTCCACCGGAGGCAAGCAAAGGGTGGGCCGGATCTCGAAGATGGGTAATAGATATATCCGACGCTTGTTGTATCTGGGCGCCATGGCGCAGATCATGCTCAGACGCAGACTCAAGCGCGAGCCGGGATCGGATTGGCTATCAAGCATGTTGATCCGGAAGAAGACGAAGGTCGTCGCCATCGCCTTGCGCATCGCATGGCAAGAACAATCTTCGCCGTCCTCAGAGATGGATCACGTTACGAGCCGCAGGCAGCCTGACTGGCTCTCGGAATGGTCAGGGCGAAGTGAGGTGATGGCGAACAGCCGGAGGCGAAGAATCAGGACACCCCGATCAATCCGAAGCGCCTCGAGCGCGCTCGATTGAGTGGGACCTGTTCTCCAAGCGGATATTCATCAGGGCGCGCAGCGATCTCGTTGCATCTTCAGACGCCGTATACATGACCGCAACCGACCTGTTCACCAAACCCGATCTGACCCCTTGACCCGCAGGAGCCATCCATACACGTGTTGAGGAATCGGATGAACTCCTGGTGGCGATGGCGCTGCATGTTCCGGCCGATGACGGTGCCGTCGAGGATGTTGAGGGCTGCGAACAGCGTGGTGGTGCCGTGACGTTTGTAATCGTGGGTCATCGTACCGGCACGGCCCGGCTTCATCGGTAAACCCGGCTGGGTGCGGTCGAGCGCCTGGATTTGGCTCTTCTCATCGACCGAGAGGACGACTGCATGGGCGGGAGGATCGACGTAGAGGCCGACGACGTCTTTGAGTTTCTCGGCGAACTTCGGGTCGTTCGACAGTTTGAACGTGCGGATGCGATGCGGCGCGAGTTGATGGGCCTCGAGAATACGTTGCACCGAACGCAGGCTCACCCCAGTGGCCTTCGCCAGCATCCGGCCGGTCCAGTGGGTTGCTTCTCCCGACGGCGGCCCGAGGCCAGGTCGACCACTCTCTGCACGGTGCCGGTTGGCAGCGGTTGTTTGCCGGGCCTGCGCGTCTTGTCGCGCGTCAGCCCTTCGACGCCCTCCGCCATAAACCGCGCCTGCCATCGCCATACCACGGGCTTCGATTTGCCCGAGCGGCGCATGATTTCGGCGGTGCCGCAGCCTTCGGCCGTGGCCAGAATGATGTTAGCCCGCCACACGTGCTTCTGCGACGCGCTGCGATCCGAGACGATCGCCTCAAGTCGATGGCGGTCCGCTCGGGTGACGTTCACGACAATTCCTGCTCTCATGCCCAGAGCTTGAACTGCTTCGCTCAATTTGGGAATCGTCCGAATGAATCAAACCACTAGGGAGGGTGCCTGTCTTTTAAGGAGCACAAGTTGGACAATCGGTTTGATATCTTTCCGGACCCCTTTAACCACTGGATCGTTTGGGACCTCGAGAAGGACGACATCGCTCAAGTTGACAACCAGAGACTGCAGTTTCTCTCAGAAGACAAAGCGTGCGAACTCTGCGCAGGTCTAAACCGGCAAGACTCAAGAATAGCCGCGTAAGCAAAACATCGGCGGCGGCCTCCGGCCGAGTGGCGGGGGCTAGCCAACCCCAACAGCCCCATTTTTTTGAAAATGGATGATATCAAGAGACTACGCGGGAACCAACCTTAGAGGAAGCCATGGCGGACATCAGGACGTCTGGACCGCTTCGCCCTCGAGAGTGGTGATACACTCAGATCACCAGCAACATCCCACGAGCCGGCGACGACGTCGACGCACTCACTGCCCTCGCATACAAATCGACCTGCCGAACGTAGCGATCACGGGCTATCTCCAACTCCCTATCCGTCTTGAAGTCCACCACGGTCCATCCGGCGAAATCGGGCATCTCGTCACGAAAGGCCAGGTCGACCATCCCCTCGGCGAGAACCTGGTCTTGCATCAGCATTACTGGTACTTCGCGACGCAAATGTCCGGCCGATGCCGCGTTCGCAGCCCGTTGCAGTACGGGATGCGCCTTGGCTCGATGAACGGCGGCTATGGCGGCGCGAACTTCTTCATCGGTTGCGCCAACAATTTTGCCTTGCGTGTCGGCGATCGCCGCTACGTCATCGCTCGACGCCTGTAAATCGATCAAAGCAAGCACGGCATGAACTAGCGTTCCGAAACGACGTCCGCCCGGGCGAGGGTCGCCGTCGCCTGCCACCACATGCACCTCGACGGGCTCTACCCGCTGCGCTGTCAATCGGCGTTGAACTTTGACCCCGTATCGGCGTCCAATTTTGACCCCTTC